>ENA-OZER01000499-OZER01000499.1-human-gut-metagenome-genome-assembly--contig:-NODE-499-length-9729-cov-3.754186_pt1 | contig 9729 bp, 4 predicted proteins | sample MGYA00244612_ERZ653622 | MGnify/ENA primary metagenome ERZ653622 (study PRJEB26926, sample SAMN06164924) | human gut metagenome | biome: ENVO:00009003; feature: ENVO:2100002; material: ENVO:00002003... | reverse complement strand
GTATAAGAGACAGATATTTATGCTTCAATACGAAGAATTGAGACTGCGACTTATAAATCACGAAAAGACTCTTGATGACCTCTCCGAGGCTCTGGGTCTTGATAAGATGAAAGAAGAGATAGCGCAGCTTGAAAAAGAGCAGACTGTTGACGGCTTTTGGGATGATATAGCAAATTCTCAAAAGGTCGTTCAGCGCACAAGCAACCTCAAGAGCAAAGTGGCGGCTTATGAAAAGCTCAGACAGGATTATGACGATGCGCTTGTTATGATTGAACTTTCAAATGAAGAAGAGGACGAGGGTATGCTCGATGAGTGCACCGAGAGCGTAGAAAAGTTTGAAAGTGATCTTGACACCATGACCCTTACAACTCTTTTGAGCGGTGAATATGATGCCAAAAATGCAATTCTTACCTTCCACGCCGGCGCAGGCGGAACGGAGGCGCAGGATTGGGCGCAGATGCTTTTCAGAATGTACTGCCGATGGGGCGAGCGTCACGGCTTTAAGGTTACTACGCTTGATTTCCTTGACGGCGACGAGGCAGGTCTCAAATCGGCAAGTATCCTCATAGAGGGCGAAAATGCCTACGGCTTTATGAAAAGTGAGACGGGCATACACCGTCTTGTAAGAGTTTCCCCGTTTGATGCGGCAGGCAGACGCCATACCTCTTTTGCTTCGGTTGAAGTAATGCCCGAAATCGATGATACGGTCGAGGTTGAAATAGCTCCGGAGGACATTAAAATGGATGTTTACCGTTCAAGCGGTGCAGGCGGTCAAAAGGTAAACAAAACCTCATCTGCCGTAAGACTTACTCATATCCCGACGGGAATTGTTGTAGCATGCCAGGTTGAGAGAAGTCAGCATCAGAACCGAGAGGTTGCCATGAGAATGTTAAAATCCAAGCTTCTTGAAATCAAGGAGCGCGAGCATCTTGACAAAATTTCGGATATTAAGGGCGACCAAAAAGAGATAGGCTGGGGCAATCAGATACGTTCGTATGTATTTATGCCGTACACACTTGTCAAGGATAACCGCACGGGCTACGAAATGGGTAACATCAATGCGGTTATGGACGGCGATATTGACGGTTTCATAAATGCGTATCTCAAAATGCAGTCTCAGAAAAAGCTTGAGGAATAAACGCTTTATCAGTGCGGTAAGGCAGTATATCAATATGTTATTAAAGCGCGGAGTGTGTAATTTCGCGCTTTTTTGTTTGTTCGTATTTGTATAATCACTAAAACACAGACCGGCTTATAATACTATTTGTAATAATGTGTGCATTGAAAAAATATGTAGAATTTGTTATTATTTGTATGTAAAAACGGTTTTTTAGGAAAGGTAGATCTGTATGCAAAAAACATCAACCAGGATTTTGAGTGTTTTGCTGTCTGTCATTATGCTGTTGACTTTGGTCCCGTCTGCTCTTGTGAGCTACGCGGCAGAAGTCTCGCTTAACATTACGGACGAAAACGGTAATGACATTACCGAAATACAGCAGTTGACCGAGTATAAAACGCTTCAACTAAAGTATACCACGACAGGCGAATTGCCTGAGGGTACTACGGTAAAGTGGGAGAGTAACCTACCGCTTCTTGCCGACGTAGACGATAACGGTAAGGTTACGGCATATGATTCGTCAAAGACGGCTATAATTCAGCTTTGGCTTGATGAAAACGTGCGCGTGCTTCCTCTCGTAGGCGATAAAATGGCTGACGAGATTATGAAACAGCTTGAAAAGTCGGGCGTTAATCTTGACAGTATGAACGATGACCTGATAGTTTCTATTGTCAGAGGCATTGCAGGTGATACTCTTGCGGACAGCCTTGCGTCTGCTCTTGCCAATATGAATGTCGAAATAACGGCTACTGTATATGACGCAAGCGGAGCAAAGCTTGCAAGTGATAAAATTAAAATAAAGGTTCAAAAGAGTGTTGTTGCGAACATCTTTCCGACCGGAACTCATATAACCAATAAAAAGAGCGTTCCTCTTACCGTTGCCGTGGGCAAAACGGTTCAGCTTTACGCGGCGGTAACACCGGTAAGACTTAAACACTCTGTAAAATGGGAGATGGGCGGCAGCGTATTTGATACAAGCTCCGGCAAGCGTGCAACGATTTCCGATACGGGACTTGTCACATTTACTGCAGCAGGCTCGGTAACGGTTAGGGCATACGACGCGAGCAATGTAGCTTTTGTTGATACCATAACCTTTAATGTAGTTGAGCAGAAGGATCTCCCGGTTGAATCCTTTGATATTATAAGCGGCACAAAAACCGTAACAGATTCATCCGTATCCGTAAGTGAAGGCTCCACAACGCAGCTTGCAATTACAAATGTTGTTCCCGCAGGAGCATATACCGGCGACCTTACTTGGGATATCGCCGATAAGTCGATTGCCGTGGTTGATGCCTCCGGTACGGTCACCGGCCTTGACGGCGGCGACGGACTCGTTGAATACAGTAAATCCACAACCCTTACCGCAACGGCGGGCGGCGTTTCCAAAAATGTTACAATAAAGGTGTCAAGAGCCGGTGTTGTCGGCAGTATCTCCTCTGTTAAAATTGAGGGTAACAGTGCCGTTCCCAATGATACGCCGACTACCTTTAAGGCAAATGTTTTGCCGTCAAGACTTAACACAAACTCGTCGATAAAACGAGAGTGGGGACTTACAAATCCCGATACAAAAGAAATAATATGGGCAACCGCCGAGGCACCCGCCGAGACAAAGCTTGCTACGCTTTCATCCGACGGTGTATTCACCCCGAAATCGAGCGGTATTAGCGAAATACACGTAAGAGCAACTCTTAACGATAAAACCGTTGAGGACTCTCTTACCGTAACGGCGGGCAAGGCGATAACAGACTTCAGCATCGGCGGCAGCACAACGGTTAACGAGAGCAAGACCACGCAGCTTTCAATCGCGAATATAGCACCGTCCGATTATGACAAAGCACTTCTCGGAACTGTCGTATGGACTTCTTCCGACCCGTCAATAGCCACTATTGATGCAAACGGTCTTGTAAAAGGTCTTGATTCCGGCGGAACGGCCCTTTGGAACACCAAAAAGGTCACAATAACCGCAACCATCGGAAGCGTGTCTAAATCCGTAGAGATAACGGTACGCGGTAACTCAATAAGACACCTCACGGGAGTTACCATAACGGGAAATGATTATGTAATCAAGGATTTTCCGGTTACCTACACCGCTAAATTCTCTCCCGAGAGAATTTCGGTCGATAAGCAGCGCTGGGGTCTCACTAAGGACGACGGCTCGGCTCCCTGGACCTCCGACTGGAATATCGGCGACGTAAATCAGAAGAATGCATATGCTTCGGTCGATTCAAACGGCGTTGTCACGGGTATTTCGGCAGGCGATACAACACTACATGCATTCGGCAGGAACGGCGTTACAAAGGTTGACGGCGCATACGTAGAAACTCAAAAGAATATAACGGTAGTTGAGGTTGAGCCGGTAAGTATTGCGTTTACCGCGCCCACTAAGACCGATTATGTAGAGGGTAGCACAGAGCTCGATCTCACCGGTATGGAGGTTAAGCTTACATATAATCGTGCGGATATTGCCGAGTATTACGGTGAAGAGGCGGCAAACGCCTATACCGACGATCAGCTTTCCGTTCCGGTAACGGATTATACGGTAAGCTCCGTCAACACTTCGATACTTGATTCGGTGCAGTATATTATAGTTAACGTAGTAAGAGCCGGCAAAACATATCACGCAATATTCCCGATAACCGTTCACTCTAAGGCGGTAACATCAATTGAGCTTGAAAATCCTAAAAAGGATTATCTCGAGGGCGATAAGACCCTTGATCTTTCGGGTCTTAAGGTTAAGGCAAATTACAGCAACGCCGAGTCCGAATACGTCACCGATTATACGGTTGACACATCGTCATTTGACCCGGAGCTTTACGACGTTGAGCAGAATATAACCGTTACATACACACATGCGGGGCGCAGCGCTTCGGCTACATTCCCCGTAATTGTATACGGTAAACCCGTTGTCAGCGTTGATAAAGGCGATTATAACGGCGGATGGACAAGCAAGGACGTAACCTTTACTCTTTCATCGACTCACGAGCTTGACGGAGTTAAGTATTACTTTAAAACCGATTCCGCAGGCGTAGAAGCACCATTGGAAGGCAACACGCTTACCGTAAATGTGAACAGCAGCGATACATATTATTTTAAGGCTGTAAATTCCAAGGGTATTGAGAGCGATTACACCGAGGGCTACACCGTTATGCGTGATGATGTAGAGCCTTCGTTCACTCTTACTCCCGCCGTAACCGAGCTTACAAATAAGAGCTATGATGTTACAATAGGAAGTCTTAATGTAGGCGCTTCGGGAATAGCCTCCGTTACATTAAACGGTGAGGATATAACCGCTTCTCATGATTCGTTTACCGTTGCTGAGAACGGAACTTACAACGTAGTTGTAACTGCGGGTAACGGCCTTACGGCAGAAGAAAGCATCGTTATAAACAATATCGATAAAATTGCTCCCACCGTAAACAGCATAACCGTTTTACACAAAGGCATAGGCGGTGTCGCAAGAGAGGTTTCCGGAAACTTCTTCAGCAAGGCGGACACTTTATGCAGATTCTTTAACAAGACTGTTGAAATTACCGTTGATGCGTCGGATGAGGGCGTATCGGGAATAGACAAAATTGAATATCGCTTTGTAGATGAAAACGGTCAGCCGACCGGCTCCGACTGGAGCGTCTACGACAGCGAAAACAAACCGGCTAAAGACCCCGATTTCAAGGGCTTTGTAGAGGCAAGAGCTACCGATAAGGCAGGCAATGTTTCCGCGATACTTCGCTCGGACGGCGTGGTTATAGACGGTACGGCTCCCACCGATGTTACCGTTTCCGCTGTATACGGCGGTGATAAGGAATATCAAGAGGGTGCTTGGAGCGCAACAGATGTAAATATAACTCTTTCCTCCGAGGCTTATTCGGGAATTTACAAATATTATTACCGTGTTGACGGCGGCGAATGGCAGGAGCTTTCGGGCAATACCTTTACCGCAACCGAAACAGGTGAGCACAAATACGAATTTAAGGCCGAGAGTTATGCGGCTCTTGAGAGTAATGTTACCGCGTTTACGGTTAAGATAGACCGTCAGGTACCTGTTATCCGCGTCTCGTTCGAGGGTACCTTCGGCAGATGGACTGGTGAAGGCGTTACATTCAACTTCTCTACCGAGGAAGCTTCTCTTTCCGGTATTAACTATTATTATGACAACGGAAACGGCTGGACTCTTATCGACAGCGGCACGAGCATTGAGATAACCGATACAACCAACGCCGTTTACAGATTTAAAGCCGTTAACAATGCCGGCACCGAGAGTTATCCCTCTGACAGCTATCACGTAATGATAGATGCAAAGGTTCCCGAAATAACTCTTACTCCCGAGGTTACCGATGTTACTCCGAATCCTTATAAGATAAACATAAGCACCGAGGTAGGCGAGTCGGGACTTCGCGAGGTTACCTGCAACGGTCAGGATATAACCAATGAAGACTCTTACACCGTGTCACAGAACGGTACATACGTATTTACCGTAGTAGGCAAAAACGGCAGAGTTGCAACAAAGATATTTACGGTTACAAATATCGACGGCGATAAACCCGTGCTTACCGTATCTTCTTACGGTAAAACAGGCGAGTGGACAAGCGGCGACGTTACAATAGTTCTCTCGGCTACAAGCAATACCGGCGTTACATATTACTATGACGACGGAACGGGCTTTAAGGAGATGAACGGCAACGTTCTCAATATTGCCGAAAACTGCAATAAGACTTATACATTTAAGGCTGTTAATAAAGCGGGCGTTGAGAGCGATGTGTCGGACGGTGTTGTCGTTATGATTGATAAGAGCGTTCCGACGGACGTTACGGTAACGGCGGCTTGCGGTGAAGAAAATGTGGCTTCCGGTTCGCTTGTAAGGCAGGATGTGACATTTACTCTCAGCTCTTCGGCTTCGTCGGGCGTTAAATATCAGTATTCGCTTAACGGAGGCGAGTGGACAAATATTGAGGGCAACACTCTCACCACAAACGGCAGCGGAGCATATAATTACAAATTCCGCGCTGTCAGCGGCTCGGGTCTTGTCAGTGATAAGAGTGAATTTAACGTACAGGTTAAAATACGTTTGTTCGGCGATGTGAACGACGACGGCAAGGTTGACAGTACGGATTACAACCTTATCGTATATCATTCGCTCGGCATTGAAACTCTTACCGATGATCAGCTTGCTGCGGCGGACCTTAACGGAGACGGTGTTGTTGATCTCTCCGATGCTTCCGTGCTTGACCTCGTTATGGCAGGCAAATATAAAGCAGGCGAATAAAGTAAAGCAAGCCCAAAATAAAACGCTTATTCCGAAAAATCGGAATAAGCGTTTTTTGTTTAGTAAGTAGCCGGAGTTTTTATCAGAATTTGTTGTGAACCTTTTCGCAGAATGCATACATATCTTTAATATTAAGCTCCGTGCCGTCGTCGAGAACGACCTTGCCGCTCCAAAGTCCGTGAACCTGATGCGTTTTCATACCGAACAGGTTGAGCGGAAGCAGGTTTGTATAGTGGTCGTAGTACGGCTTCATAGTCAAATCAAGTCTGCCGTCCTCCGAAATAAAATGCCATTCATTCATCCATCCGGCGCCATCTTCAGGGTCTTTCTCAAGATGCACCGCGCCTATTTTATGGCATTTACCGTCATAGAATATAGCTGTTTCGGTTGCATTTGACTCGTCGCCGAAGCCCCATGTAAGCTCGAAGCCGAAGAGCTTGCCGTCAAGATAAGTGCTGCCGTTTCCCCAGTACCATGTATTTGTGTGCGGCCACACACCGCGCCCCCAGTCAAGAACCGTAAAGGTTTTATCCTTTGTAAATGTGTATTTCTCGTTCCCGGCAACAACGGTGCCTTCTGTCGCAAGGCAGTTGAGCTTTTGAGTAAGGAAGAAGCATCCCTGTTCATTAAACGGGGTCGCTATTGTTATGCTTTCGTGCTCGGGAAGCTTATAGCAGGTAACGTCGAATTTAACCTTTTTGCCTGAAGCCGTGCCTTCAAAATAGAGGCGTCTCTCCGTTTCGCGAACGTCAAATATAAGCTTTGTTCCTCCGCGCTTATATTCGGTATAGTTCGGAACGTCGCCGTTTTTGCTGAGTCGGTTTTTGTGCGGCGTGAAAAGCTCAGTTGCCATACCGCTTATTTTTCTGCCGGTCTTGAGGTTAACAAGTCCGAAAGTGGCACAGGTGGCAAGCGATATATTAAAGAAATTGAGCTGTATCATTATATTTCCGTCGCTTATCTGGTAATAATCCCATTCCTTAAGGCGCATGGTATTTTCACGTTTTATCATTTCGGGATTATATCTGAAAAGGTTGTGCTTACAATAGCCGGGTCTTGCAAGGTTCCCGTCCGGCATAAGAAGGACGGTGCTTTCTTTTATTTCGGTCTGTTTGTTCATTTTATCCAAAATCTCCTCGCTTTATAAATTTTATATTATTATACTCCAATATAAATACAAATTCAATCTGCGTTTTTTTGTCTGAAATACACAAATACCGCTTGTGCGATTATAGACAACTGTTAAGCTGCTTGACATAATATGTAAAATGTGATTTTTTCGCAAAAAAAAGTTTATTTCTAAAATGATTTGTATTATACTATTTAAGTAAAGTTTTGTATGGAGGAATACTTATGGCAAAAAACAAAATGAAAAAAACCAACACCATACATTTCGGTATTCAGCGCAAGATTGTAGCCAATATGACGACCGAATCGTGGGCAAATGTTCCTCACGTTACATACAACTACGAGCCGGACGTCACCGAATTTATGATAGAATATAAAAGGTTAAATGAAGATTGTCCGCCCGAGAAAAAGGTCACTTTAAATACCCTTATGCTCAAAATAATAGTTGAGGGGCTCAAAGCAGATCCGATTATGAATTCTCATATCGAATTTGACCGCAAGCTTGTCAGGGGAGAAATACATACCTTTGAAAATATTGATATTTCTATGCCGATGGTATTACCGAACGGCGAGATGATGACAATAAATCTTCACAACTTTGAAAACAAAAACCTTGATGAGATGGTTACGTATATTGCGGATGTAAACCGCCGTGTCGCAAACACAAATCTTGACGAGGTTATGTTTGATGTCTCTCTTGATAACACGCTTACAGCTTTAAAGCAGGGTAAAATCAAACAAACCCTTTATCGTCTTATCGGCTCAAAGACCGGTAAGCACAAGGTTAAGACCCTCAGCGGAAAGGAAAAGAGCAATTATTATAAAATTCCAGAAAAGGACAGGCTTACAAAGCACGATATCGAGCAGGGTACGATAACCGTTTCAAATATCGGCTCGGTTTACCGTGCGCAACGCGGCGAAACCTGCTTGCTTGAAATTGTTCCGCCGCAGGTTTGTGCCATAGCGGTCGGTGCCGTTCAGGATAAGCCCGTAGTTGTTGTAAATGAAGCGGGCGAAAAGGAAATAGCCATTCGTCAGGTTATGCCGCTTTGTATTGCTTTTGACCACAGAGCGCTTGATTTCGGCGAGATTGTTCCGTTTATCAAACGTCTTGATGAGATATTCGCGGCTCCCGAAATAATCCATACTTGGCGCAGCACCGGTATCAGCGAGGAGCATATGGCTGAAATAAAGGTTGAGCGTGAACAGCGCGAAGCAAAGTACGAGCAGAGCAAGGAACGTGAAAAAGCGCGCAAGGATGCAGAAAAGGCCGCCGAAAAAGCCCGCAGAGACGCCGAGAAGGCACGTAAGGATGCGGAAAAGGCAGAACGTGACGCGGCGGAAAAAGCCGAGAAAGCTCGCAAGGACGCAGAAAAAGCCGAGCGTGAAGCGGCGGAAAAAGCTAAAAAAGCCGATGAAAAGGTGAAAAAAGAGGCTGAAAAGGCGCGCAAGGATGCAGAAAAGGCCGAGCGAGATGCCGCAGAAAAAGCCGAAAAGGCACGCCGAGAGGCAGAAAAAGCAAAAATAGAAGCCGTTGCCAAGGCGGAAAAAGCAAAACGCGATGCCGAGGAAAAGGCACGCAAGGAATCCGAAAAAGCCCGTAAAGAAGCCGAAAAAGCAAAAGCCAAAGCGGCAGAGGCAAAGGCAAAAGCCGAAAAGGCTCGTAAGGCAGCGGAAGAAATTAAGACCGATAAAGCCGAAAAGGCGGCACAGGAAGCCGAAAAAGAGGCGGAGGAAGCTGAAAAAGAGGCTGAAAAGGACGAGGCAATAGCCGAGCAAACCGAAAAAGAGGCAAATAATAAATAAAACGAGCCAATGGGGCTAAAGGAGAAAAACAATGGGTAAGGACATAACTTTGGTTGTTATGGCTGCCGGTATGGGCAGTCGTTTCGGCGGATTAAAGCAGCTTGAGCCGATAGGAAAAAACGGAGAGGTAATTCTTGATTTTTCGGTTTACGATGCGGTAAAGGCAGGCTTTAATAAGGTTGTTTTTGTTATAAAACACGCAATCGAGGATGATTTTAAACGTATCGTCGGCTCGCGTATAGAAAAAAAGGTTAAGGTTGAGTACGTTTTTCAGGAGACAGATGCTCTTCCTGAGGGCTTTACCTGCCCTGCAGACCGTCAAAAGCCGTGGGGAACCGCTCATGCAATTCTCTGCTGTAAGAATGTTGTAAACTGTCTCTTATACACATCTCCGAGCCCACGAGACTCCTGAGCATCT
>ENA-OZER01000466-OZER01000466.1-human-gut-metagenome-genome-assembly--contig:-NODE-466-length-10082-cov-4.011170_pt1 | contig 10082 bp, 7 predicted proteins | sample MGYA00244612_ERZ653622 | MGnify/ENA primary metagenome ERZ653622 (study PRJEB26926, sample SAMN06164924) | human gut metagenome | biome: ENVO:00009003; feature: ENVO:2100002; material: ENVO:00002003... | reverse complement strand
GGCAGCGTCAGATGTGTATAAGAGACAGGCCGATAACAAGAAACTCAAGAACGTGCTTCCAAAGAATTATGCCAGCCCAGATCTGGATAAGCGAGTTCTCGGTGATGTCGTTGACCTCTTTACCAATATGGATATGGGAGAGACAGAAGGTAACCGAGATATCCTCGGCAGAACTTACGAATACTGTATCGCTCAGTTTGCTGAAAAAGAAGGCAAAGGCGGTGGCGAATTCTATACGCCGTCAAGCATTGTAAATACACTGGTATCTATTTTGAAACCTTATTCAAATTGTCGTGTATATGATTGTTGCTGCGGCAGTGGCGGTATGTTCGTACAGAGTGCAAAGTTTATTCAGGCGCATTCTGGTAACCGGGGCAGCATCTCTATATATGGTCAGGAGGCCAACCCGGACACTTGGAAGATGGCTATCATGAATCTTACGATTCGTGGCCTTGATGCTGACCTTGGCCCTTATCATGCTGATACATTTACGAATGATCTTCATCCGACGCTGAAGGCAGACTTTATTCTGGCAAATCCGCCCTTTAACTATAATCCGTGGGGACAGGATAAGCTGATGGATGATGTTCGCTGGAAATACGGAATCCCGCCTGCAGGCAATGCCAACTTTGCATGGATTCAGCATATGATCCATCATCTTGCTCCGAACGGCAAAATCGGACTTGTTCTTGCGAATGGAGCGCTATCTTCTCAGAGTGGTGGCGAGGGTGAAATTAGAAAGAAGATCATCGAGGATGACCTGATCGAAGGTATCATCGCTATGCCTCCACAGCTCTTCTACAGTGTAACGATTCCTGTCACTCTCTGGTTTATTACTAAAGGAAAGAAGCAGAAAGGCAAGACCGTCTTTATTGATGCTCGTAAGATGGGACACATGGTAGATCGCAAACATCGTGATTTTACCGAAGAGGATATTCAGAAGCTCGCAGATACTTTCGAGGCCTTCCAGAATGGAACGCTTGAAGATGTAAAAGGATTCTGCTCCGTTGCTACTTTGCAGGATATCGCAAACCAGGATTATATTCTGACGCCAGGACGATATGTCGGAATCGAGGAGCAAGAAAATGACGGCGAGCCATTCGAGGAGAAAATGACAAGGCTTACTTCGGAGCTTTCTAGGATGTTTGAACGCTCTCATGAACTTGAAGCTGAGATTCGAAAGAAGCTGGGGGCGATTGGGTATGAGATATAAACTTTCTGATATTTGCGATTATGCCAAAGGCAAAACTGATGTAAGTGATTTAAATAACCAAACATACATATCCACTGAAAATATGATTCCGAATAAAGGTGGTATTACTGTAGCAACTTCGTTACCAACAACGGTTCAAGCAAAATCATTCATGGTAGGGGATGTATTAGTTTCAAATATTAGGCCGTATTTTAAGAAGATATGGCATGCAGATTTTGATGGTGGCTGCTCCAATGACGTGCTTGTATTTCACGCAAAGAATGGAGTGAATAATAAATATTTATATTATGTGCTTGCAAATGATGCCTTCTTTGATTATTCAATGGCAACGTCGAAAGGTACAAAAATGCCACGAGGTGATAAAACCGCTATCATGCAATATGATGTTCCTGATTTCAGTTATGATAAGCAGATAAAAATTGCGAATATTTTAGATGCTATCGATCAGAAAATACAATTAAATAAGAAGATAAACAAGAATTTAGCGGCTTATAGGTCGATGTCAGAAACATCAAGCTCACCGGACATAAGGCGAGGAAGCAAAGAGTCCCGAACAGCCTGCAAATGGCAAACTTCATCATAATTATTACGTATTGCGGCGTCCATAGGAGCAACTATTCTTTCAAATTCATTGATTGCCTCATCGGAGGGGATAAGAATTGGCATGTCATTTAGCGAATTGCGATTGATAGAGCCAAAAACTGTACCTTCGCCATTGAATACATCCAACTGCTTTTTGAGCGAATACATCGTGTAGAGCACAAAAGACTGATGGTTGGTTTTAGAATGAATGGCGGCAAGCCCGCGACCAATACAACAGTCTGTATGAGCAACATTAATGTCTCCAACCGGCGCTCGAGCACTCATCAAGGTATCATTTGCACAAGCCATTCGTTTCGGTTCTGTGGTATAAAGGCGGATAGTTGGAAATCTGAAGCCAAATTCAGCACGACCTTGAAAGAAGATTGTGCCTATACCATCCTCATTATAGCTACTACCGCTTGGGGATTGACCCATAGTAATATCAGCGATGTCGCTTAAAGAGCCTTCAATCCAATCAGAGTAAGGATTGTCGATAAACATCTGCTGATAAATAGTCTGCGCTTGCTGCTCTAAATTCTTGTTTATCTTTTCATTATCCTCAATTTTTGTATCCAAAGCAGCCAGTATGGAAACTATCTTGTTCTGAATAGTCAATGGAGGAACCTTTACAACCTGCTTTCCCAATGTTTTTACAGAAAGACCTGGTTGAGCTGATTGACCAGATAATCTACCTAAATTCATTGTTGACAAAAGGTATGAAAGATACCTTGTATTATTATTTTCGTTTGCACAAGTAACCACTGCATGCTCAGTCATATACGCTGTACCGCTAAAATAGCGGACATTTCCACAGTAAGCTCCCTGTCTACCAATTATTGCACAATCACCCTCAAAATTAGCTGTTTCTGTATAACCTCGAAGTCCATTGCCGCCATATACAGGATATTTACCACTATCTGAGATTTTCTTTGCCGGTAATCCCTTGCCGCTACTAAGACGAGAGCAAATTTGATTTAACTCGTATTCCTTCCACTCAGCCATATTGTCACCTTCCTTAACCTATGTATTTCTTGTGAGCCAACTTAACATTGCTCTGCTTGACCATTGCATACTGCAAGGTCGTATCTATTCGTTTATGCCCCAAGAGTTGCTGTAACTGCTCAATCGGCATTCCTTTGTCAATCGCCATCGTTGCAAGCGTCCTGCGGAACTTATGCGGATGCACTTTCTCTATATCCAGCCTTTTTCCAAGCTCTCGAAGCCTGCGCTCAATGCCTCCAATCTTAAGCCTCTCATGCGGAGCCCGGAGCGATACGAACAGTGCCGGATTATCATCTGTACGATCCTGCAAGTAATTTTGAAGATGTATCTTTGTCCGAGCATCAAAGTAAACCATTCTCTCTTTACTGCCTTTGCCGAATACAACACACTCCCGCTCCTCAAAATTGATATCTTCACGATTGAGCAGCACCAATTCCCCGACTCGCATTCCCGTTGAGGCAAGCATATCAATCAGCGCGAGATCTCTGCTTTCCGTACAGCTGTCACGCATCTTTTCCAATGCTTCATCCGAATAAGTTTCCTTAATCGTCAAGGCTGCCTTGACCTTATGGATACGACGTGCCGGACTTTTGAGGATGTAATCTTCGTCTTCCATCCACGAAAAGAAGCTCGATAATATGCGTCGAATGTTATCAATTGTTACCTTGCTTGAATTTTTCTCCTGCTGATATGATGTCAAGTAATTACGCAGATCATCCGTTTCAATTTCTTGTACGCTTTTCTGTATTCTTTCAAACATAGCTTCAATCGTGGATTTGTAATATTTCAGCGATTTCTCGGAACAGCCTTCGATTCTCTTAGCGGAGAGGAAAGTATCCAGCATCTGTGTATTCGTTACAGCCGGCTCGTTCTCATTCGCCACTTCTTTAACTTCCTTATGGAACAGTGCATGCTCCAAAACTTCTTGCAACCTTTGTAATTGCGCATTGTTGAGGCTGCTCAGCATTTCTTGCATTACCGCATTAATCAATTTTTGTTTCATAGTCATATCTCCTTTATTTCTAGAGAATGGCTACGGAGTGGCAGTCCCTCAGTTTTAACTCTCGCCACTCACAAGAGTTATTTTTATGTTAAACAAGAATTTAGCGGCTTAGAGATCGAGGTTGGAGACGTCGATCTCACCGGACATGAGGCGTGGTAATAGTGTGTCCCTTAATGCTTCCAGTTTTGCGGATTGAGTATTGTTATCTGCCATAGCAACGTACATTGGAGATACCAGATCTTCAAACCGTTTTAAGGTATTTGCATCAGGAATTCTAAGTTCCATAGCATTAAGAATGGCAGTTGTCATACTTGGAACAGCCGAGCCAGCGTTCATTGAAGCAAGGTCTTTTCCTTTGAGGTAATGGAAAACGTATTTTGCAATATTAGATTGCCGCATTTCCGTATAAAACATTGTATCAACAGACCAGAACGGTTCGTTTACATACAAGACATTATTCAGAGTTCCTTTACGAGGAACCAGTACGGATTCTTTATTATATAGCGGTCGCTCTACATAGCGCATAATGCCACCAGACCCATATACCGGAAATTCCCCATTAGAAAGCTTTTTATGGTCTTTTCCGTACTTGACTGTAATGAGATCTGATAAATGACCTAATGACCAAGTGGGATCGGCGTTTGTGATGAACATTTCAGTATAAATTGCCTGCGCTTGCCGCTCTAAATTCTTGTTTGAAACGGAGCAAAGATGAATGAAAAATACCTCTAAGAAGATAATGTAAGAAATAAACGAAGGAGTGAGACTCATGTCAGGATTTTATACCGAAGCGGACTATGAGAATTCGATCATCGAATTATTCCAAAACATGGGATATAGGTATGTCTACGCACCAGATTTGGAGCGTGACTTTCGTAGTCCATTATACGAAAAAGAATTGCTATCAGCACTGCACAGACTGAATCCGAAAATGTCGGAGGATGCTATTGCTGATGCGCTATTCAAATTGAAGAATTTTGAAAACGCTGAACTTGTCCAGAAGAACGAACTCTTTATGGATTATCTTCAGCATGGAATCGAAGTTCGGTACTTCGTTAAGGGCGAGGAGCGCTCCGGCCTCGTATATATTGTCGACTACAGAAATCCTGATAATAATTCCTTTGTTGTAGCAAACCAATGGACTTTCATTGAAAACAGCAATAAGCGTCCGGATGTGCTTCTGTTCCTGAATGGTCTGCCGGTTGTGCTTATTGAGTTAAAGTCGCCATTCCGTGAGGAAACCGATGCCTCGGAGGGCTACCAGCAGATCAGAAACTATATGCAGGAAATTCCGTCGATGTTTATCTACAATTGTATCTGTGTCATCAGTGACCATCTGACCAGCAAAGCCGGAACAATCACCTCCGGTGAAGACCGCTTCATGGAGTGGAAAACGAAAGACGGCAGCTATGAAAATACGCAGTACGCTCAGTTTGACACATTCTTTGAGGGAATGTTTCAGAAGGAGAGGCTGCTAGATATTATAAAAAACTTTATCTGTTTCTCGAATGAGGGACTGAAAAAAATCAAAATATTAGCTGGCTACCATCAGTACTTTGCTGTCAGAAAAGCAATCGAATCCACAAAACATGCGACGCTTACGGATGGTAAAGGTGGCGTATTCTGGCATACACAGGGCAGCGGGAAATCTCTGTCTATGGTTTTTTGTGCGCATCTTCTGCAGGAAGCACTGGATAGCCCCACTATCGTAGTAATTACAGACCGTAACGATCTTGATGATCAGCTGTATGGACAGTTTGCCAAGTGTAAGAATTTCCTTCGTCAGGATCCGATGCATGCGGAGAGTAGAGAGAATCTGAAAACACTTCTAGATGGCCGTAAAGCAAATGGTATCATCTTTACGACGATGCAGAAGTTTGAGGAGTCATCGGAGCCACTATCTGAGCGTCGAAACATTATCGTAATGGCGGACGAAGCGCATCGAAGCCAATATGGACTCAAGGAAAAGGTTGATGCAAAGACCGGTGAAATCAAAGTGGGTACGGCACGTGTAATCCGTGATAGCCTGCCGAATGCAACATTCATCGGATTTACCGGTACTCCGATTTCTGCAAAAGACCGAAACACGCGTGAAGTGTTCGGAGATTATATTGATATCTATGACATGACGCAGGCCGTGGAGGATGGCGCAACACGTCCAGTGTACTATGAGAGCCGTGTCATTAAGTTGAAATTTGATGAGGCAACGCTAAGACTCATCGATCAGGAATACGATCTGATGGCGAACCAGGCAGATCCTGCTGTGATTGAGAAGAGCAAGCGTGAACTTGGTCAGATGGAAGCAGTACTAGGTAATGATGCAACAATTGATTCCTTGGTGCAGGATATTTTGGATCACTACGAAAATTATCGTGAGAATCTACTCACCGGAAAAGCAATGATTGTTGCTTATTCCCGTGCGATTGCCATGAAGATCTATCATCGGATTCTGGAACTCCGTCCGAATTGGACGGAGAAGGTCAAAGTCGTCATGACGGAGAGCAATAAAGATCCGGAAGAATGGCGCAGTGTCATTGGAAACAAGCGTCGTAGAGACGAGCTTGCTAAGGAATTCAAAGATAACAATAGTCCGATGAAGATTGCGATTGTTGTTGATATGTGGCTGACTGGTTTTGATGTTCCATCTCTGGCAACGATGTATGTCTATAAACCGATGCAGGGCTATAACCTGATGCAGGCGATTGCTCGTGTCAACCGTGTATTCAGAGATAAGGAAGGCGGACTGATTGTCGATTATGTAGGCATTGCCTCTGCACTCAAACAGGCAATGAACGATTACACGGCAAGAGACAAAAAGAATTATGGCGACACGGATATTGCTAAAGTCGCCTATCCGAAATTCCTGGAGAAGCTGTCGGTCTGCCGCGACCTGTTCCACGGATTTGATTATTCGAAGTTTGAGACAGGCAGCGACCTGGAACGGTCTCGTACCATTTCAGGTGCCGTGAACTTTATTCTTTCTCCTGCAAAAGAGAGAGAACGAGAAGACTTTGTAAAAGAAGCCTTGATGCTTCAGCAGGCTTTGTCGCTCTGCTCATCACTCGTTGAAAGAAACATGCGTATTGAGGCGGCATTCTTCGAATCGGTTCGTGTGTTGGTCATGAGGCTGACTAATCAAGGCGAAGGCAAGAAACTGTCTCTGCCGGAAATGAATGCACGCATCAACGCCTTATTGAAGTCCAGTATCAAGAGCGATGGCGTGATCAATCTGTTCTCTGAGGTTAAAGAAGAATTCTCCCTGTTTGATCCCAAATTCCTTGAGGAAATCTCAAGGATGAAGGAGAAAAATCTTGCTGTCGAACTTTTGAAAAAGCTGATCGCTGAGCAGATACAGATCTACAGACGATCAAATGTTGTCAAATCCGAGAAGTTCAGTGAAATTATTCAGGGTGTCATGAACCGGTACCTGAACGGAATGCTTACCAATGAGGAAGTCATCGAAGAACTCCTGAAAATGGCGCAACAAATCCGAGAGGCTCACGATGTAGGAGATGAGCTTGGTCTCTCTGAAGATGAGCTGGCATTCTATGATGCACTTACTAAGCCCCAGGCGATTAAGGACTTCTATGAAAATGATGAGCTGATTGCTATAACAAAAGAGCTCACAGAGTCACTACGAAAGAATCGATCCGTCGATTGGCAAAAGCGAGATTCGGCGCGTGCCAAGATGCGTATGATGATTAAGAGGCTTCTTAGGAAACATAAATATCCGCCAGAGGGTATGGATGATGCGGTTGCCACAGTAATGCTTCAGTGTGAGCTGTGGACAGATAACAATGATATGGATCGCCGAGTGGTTAGTTATACCGAGGCTTTCAGTAAAAAATCACAGGATTTACAGATGGTAGCGGAAGAACCTGCGCCATACGGAACAAAGAGGAAGGACTAGCCTAATGGATGCGACAAAAGGTAATATCTACGCTATCTTAAATGGAAATAAGCAGTTTCTGATCCCTGTTTATCAAAGGTACTACAGTTGGGAGACGGAGCAATGCAGTCGTCTTTGGAATGATATTGTTGATATGCAGAAAAAGAACAAGGTCGGACATTTTGTCGGTTCCATTGTGAATATCGCGGAACAGGCAATGCCGACCGGTGTATAGAAATATATGATCATTGACGGGCAGCAGCGCTTGACTACGCTGAGCTTGCTTTTGATTGCTCTCCGCGACTATGCAGAGAAGCATCCGGAGGATGGCACTATCAATGCCCGCCGTATTGATAATATGCTTTTGAAGAACGAATACGAGGACGGCGATGAGAGGTACAAATTGCTTCTTACGGAAACTGACCGTGACCTGCTAATTAGTCTCGTCGAGAAAAAGCCGATTAGTGATCCCGGTCTGTCACGTATCCTGCCGAACTATAACTTTTTTGCCAGTAAAATAGCAGATATGGAATTACAGCCGAAAGACGTCTATGAGGCTATCGGTAAGCTTCAGATTGTCAATATTACTCTTGACCGAAATGTGGATGATGCACAGGCAATTTTTGAGAGCTTGAACTCCACAGGTAAAGAGCTGTCTGAGTCCGACTTAATTCGAAACTATGTGCTTATGGGACTTGAGCCGTCAGAACAGCGATATGTATATGAGCACATGTGGAGGCCGATGGAGCTGCTCTTTGCTTATGAGAAGCAGGACTCTGTTATGGATAGATTTTTCCGTGATTATCTGACGATGAAGACTACGCGCATCCCAAAGATTGATCGAGTTTATGAGGGATTCAAGGCCTATCATTTGAATTGCGAGTTTGCTACAATTCGTGAGCTTTGCGCAGACCTTTTGATCTATGCTACCTATTACACAAATATGATATTCAGGAGAAGCGACAATACTATTCTGAAATCGCTGTACTCAGATATCGGAGACCTTCGTATGGAGGTAGCCTTTCCGTTCCTGCTCAAAGTGCATAACGATTGCGCAGAGGGTGTTATCACGGGAGATGATCTTATTGAGATTATCAAAATGTGCATCAGCTATGTATTTCGTAGAAGTATCTGTGATATTCCGACAAATTCGCTTAATAAAACTTTTGCGACGCTGCGTAATGAAATCAAGGCCGATGATTATATGAATTCTATTAAGGCTTTCTTCGTACTGCGCGATGATTATAAGGAATTCCCGAATGATGAGAAATTTGAGAAGGCATTTGTGTCCCGTGACATTTACAATATGCGTTCCAGGAATTTTATTCTTAGTCACCTTGAAAACTTTGGGAATAAAGCCCCAATCATTATTGAGAATTATACGATTGAACACATTATGCCGCAGAACAGCAATCCAAGTGACGAATGGAAAACTATGCTTGGCGCAGACTGGAGAGAGGTTCAGAAAACCTACCTGCACACAATAGGGAACCTTACGCTAACAGCTTATAACTCTGAAATGAGCGATAATCCATTTATGGTTAAAATGGATATGGAAGGTGGATTTAAAGAAAGCGCTCTACGCCTTAACACTTATCTGGTAAAGCTGAGCGAATGGAATGAACAGCATATAAAAGGACGCGCAAAGCTGCTGGCTGAAAAGGCAAAACAGATATGGGAGTATCCAGAAATTTCAGATGCTGAGCTTGCGCCGTATCAGATTGAGGAGAAACCTGCTCAGAAGTATACAATTGACTCATACGATATCAATGCATTTACCAGAACACTTTTTGATATGCTCGACCGGCGTATTTGTAATTTGTCTCCGGATGTAAAGCGTGAGTTTAAGAAGTTGTATATTGCTTATAAGCTGGATACAAATTTCGTTGATCTCGTAGTTCAGAAACAGCGTCTCCGTATATCTCTGAATATGAAGTTTTCGGAAATTCATGATCCGAAAGGTTTATGCAAGGACATCACCGGCATTGGCAGATGGGGCAATGGAGATGTTGAGGTGTTCTTTGAACACACTTCTGAGATTGACGACATAATGGAATTAATCGAGCAGTCATACAGCAAACAGGCTGATGAATAAAAAAGAGGATGCCTGACAACAGAAGCTTAGAGTTGATACGATTGGATTTCAGACTTGTTCTGTCAAAACGAAGTATTGAAGCGGCCGGCAAATCTATAGGTAGGAGCAAGGGTATTGACCTGTTTCCGAGAACGGATAAGAGTAAAAATTGGTATATTTTTTGGCAAAAACACGCTTTGATATATTCCCGCGAACGTCCACGAACGATTGCGAATTCAGATGCACACTCGACATCAAGATGAAGCAGTCTAGCCATGTTGAGACGGTCGTTCTCATGACGCGGGCGCAGTAAGGAAGC
>ENA-OZER01000460-OZER01000460.1-human-gut-metagenome-genome-assembly--contig:-NODE-460-length-10158-cov-4.296150_pt1 | contig 10158 bp, 9 predicted proteins | sample MGYA00244612_ERZ653622 | MGnify/ENA primary metagenome ERZ653622 (study PRJEB26926, sample SAMN06164924) | human gut metagenome | biome: ENVO:00009003; feature: ENVO:2100002; material: ENVO:00002003... | reverse complement strand
GCTTTAACAGCCTGTCAGAAAATTCTTCACCGCTGATTTCGCAAAAGCCCGGGTAGTTTTCGATTCTCGGCGAATCGGCTATCTGACCGCCGAATATTCCGCTTTCAAAAACCGCGACACTCTTATTTTGGCGAGCGGTGTAAATTGCCGCGGTAAGACCTGCCGTTCCGCCGCCGATTATAATTGTATTGTATTTTTTCGGCATAAAAATCCCCCCGTTTTCGTCTGCCATAATGAGTTTGCCGCGAAATTGCGGTTTTATCCGAAACCGGGAGGGGAAAGTATTATTTAATTGTACCGTATATAAGCTTTTTCTTTTCGGGCGGATTGTCGGCTATTTTAATTGCATTTAAATACAGCTTTTCGGCATTGTCGGCCCTTGCTTCGCAGGAGGTGTAAAGCGTCGCCAGAGCGTCGCCCTTATTAACTCTTTCGCCGGTCTTTTTGCGGAGTACAATTCCCGCAGCCATATCGATTTTGTCGTCCTTTTTCTCTCTGCCTGCGCCGAGTATCACGGCGGCTTCGCCTATCTTTCCGGTGTCCGCCGAAAAGATGTATCCGTCGCACGGCGATAATATGTCGCGAACGCATTTGTCTTTTTTGAAGAGGCTTGTATCATTTATATAATCGACGTCTCCGCCCTGAGCCTCAACGAGCTCACGGAATTTATCAAAGGCTCTGCCGCTGTCGAGCGCATTTGTCGCTTCTATAATACACTCGTCTATATCCCTTTGGAATGAGAGTGACAGCATATTTGCGGCGAGATAAACAGATAATTCGCGAAGGCTCTTGTCACCGTTACCGCGTAAAACGTCGACTGCCTCGATAACCTCAAGCGCATTTCCGACATTTCTGCCGAGCGGCTCGTCCATATTTGTTATAACGGCTATGATGTTTCTGCCGCAGCCTTTGCCTATGCCGACCATTGTTTTTGCGAGAGCCGCGGCGTCCTTTTCATTTTTCATAAATGCGCCGCTTCCGCATTTCACATCGAGGACTATATTTTTGTCGCCTGCCGCAAGCTTTTTGCTCATAATGCTCGCCGAGATAAGAGCCCTGTCATCCACGGTGGCTGTTACATCGCGAAGTGCGTAAAGCTTTTTGTCGGCAGGTGCGAGGTTTCCGGTCTGACCTATCAGAGAAATTCCGATTTTGTTTACCTGTTTAAAAAAGCTGTCGCTTGCCATTGCTGTGTTGTAGCCGGGAATAGACTCCAGCTTATCAACCGTACCGCCCGTGTGGCCGAGACCTCTGCCGCTCATTTTGGCAACCTTCAGACCGCAGCTTGCGGCAATGGGAGCGACTATAAGTGAGGTTTTATCACCGACGCCGCCGGTTGAGTGCTTATCGCAGGACACGCCGTCTATTTTGCTCATATCGTTCATATCGCCCGACTGCGCCATACATAAGGTGAGATTTGATATTTCGCTGTCACTCATACCTTTAAGGCATATGGCCATAAGCAGCGCCGAAGCTTGATAGTCCGGTACCGAGCCGTCCGTAAATCCGTCGACAAAGAACTTGATTTCGTCAAAGGACAGCTCTTTCCCGTGCTTCTTGTTATCGATGATGTCATACATTCTCATTTCGCCACGACCTTTCTTTTAATTTGATTGCTTATAAACCTTGCGGCAATGCAGAAAAGCAAAAGCAGGGGAAAATAAAAGCTGCCGAAAAGGATTAGGCCCTGCTCCGACAGCTTTATGTGTGAAATATTAGAATCCGCGTGAGCTTCCTCCGCCGGAGAAGCCGCCGCCTCCGCCCGAAAATCCTCCCGAGGACGAGCCTCCCGAGAACCCTCCGGATGAATGTCCGCCGAAGCCGCCTCCGTAAAAGCCGCCTCCGTAAAAGCCGCCGTCGCCGTGATGATCGCCGCCGCCGTGATAAATTGCTTTGCGAATTATGCGGCCGGGTAAAATCAAGGTAATCAGTACCAGAACCGTTATTATAATAATAACGGCGAGGTCGATTTTTTCGTTCCCGGAATCTGATGAGGAGTAATCGCCGATGTCCGTGTCGTCAATGCTCGTATAGCCCTCTACACCGTATTCGGAATAAACCTCCTCGACGAGCTTTTTGTAGCACTCGCGAAGACCCGTGGAATAGTCGCTGTTTTTGAGGTACGGAACTGCATAGGAATCGAGAATTCGTCCCGATTTACCGTCGGTGAGAGAGCCCTCAAGACCCTTTCCGACTTCAATTCGCACCTGTCTGTCGCCCGTGGATAACAGCAGCAATACGCCGGAATCATCGTCCTTATCGCCTATGCCCCATTCACGCGCAAGTCCTATCGAATAGCTTTCAATATTTCTGCCGCCGAGGCTTTGAACCGTGACAACTACTACCTGCGCCTTTGTCTTTTTGTACAGCTCCTCGCCGAGAGCTTGTATGGTGCTTTTGTCCTCATCGGTGAGACACGAGGCAAAATCGTTGACGAAAAAGTCACTTGTGGGAGACGGGTAATCGTCTTGAGATTGTGTGGTCATTTTGTTGTCATCGGCAAAGCTTGGGGCGAAAAAACTGCTTGCCGGCAACGGATGCTCGCTTATTGCGGCTGCCGGCAGAGCCGTCAGCAAAACAATCAAAAGTGAAACAAGCAGTGCGCCTGCACCTATCGTCTTTTTCATGACTTATTTACCGAAATCCACAGCGGGAACAGTTGCAGCTTCGGCTGTGGCGGTGAAATAATCCGCCTTTTCAAAATGGAAGAGTCCCGCAATTATCGATGCGGGGAACGATTGAATTTTTGTATTGTATTCCTTTGCGGCGTCGTTATAGTCCTGGCGCGCAACGGAAATACGGTTTTCGGTGCCTGCAAGCTCATCCTGAAGATTTATAAAATTCTCATTTGCCTTGAGATCGGGATAGCTTTCGGCTATCGCCAAAAGTCGTGATACGGCACTGTCAAGCTGACTCTGAGCACTGTTCAGCTCGTCAACCGTCTTGGCACCCGAAAGTGCCGTGCGAGCGTCTGCAACTGCCGTAAAAACGTCCTCCTCATGAGAAGCGTAGCCCTTTACGGTGTTTACAAGGTTTGGTATAAGGTCCGCGCGGCGCTGAAGCTGTGTTTCAACCACGGACTGCGCGCTCGTCACGTTTTCACGCAGCTTTACGAGATTGTTGTAGCTGCCGGCAATGCTGCCGATAAGTGCAATGACTATAACGGCAACAATGATTCCTACTGTAAGACTTTTTTTGTTTTTCATGGTGTTACCTCCTTTTTCGGGGGGAGAAATATCAGTCGTCAAAACCGTTCGGATTGTTTTTTTGCCAACGCCATGAATCCTCGCACATTTCCTCGAGGTCGCGTTTTGCCTCCCAACCGAGCTCTTTTTTAGCCTTTGACGGGTCGGAGTAGCAGGTAGCTATATCACCGTCACGGCGAGGAGCGATTTTATAATTGATTTTAACGCCTGTGGCTTTTTCAAATGCTTTAACTATATCTAAAACGCTGTAACCCTTGCCTGTGCCGAGATTATAAATTCTTACGCCGCCGTTTGAGGATTTCAGCTGCTCTACGGCTTTTACGTGACCGAGAGCCAGGTCAACCACGTGGATGTAATCGCGAACACCCGTTCCGTCGCGGGTGGGGTAGTCGTTGCCGTAAATCGAGAGGCAGTCAAGCTTGCCTATTGCAACCTGGGTTATATACGGCATAAGATTGTTCGGGATTCCGTTGGGGTTTTCACCTATGAGGCCGCTCTTGTGAGCACCTATCGGGTTAAAGTAGCGAAGCAGCGTAACATCCCAGCTGTTGTCTGCTTTATAGAGATCCTCGAGGATTATCTCTATCATATACTTTGTGGTACCGTAGGGATTGGTTGTACCGCCGGTTTTCATATCCTCCGTGAGCGGCGAAACATTGTTCATACCGTAGACGGTAGCGGAGGAGGAAAATACGATTTTTTTGCAGCCGTTGTCTCTCATAACCTCGCAGAGCGCAAGAGTTCCGCCGATGTTGTTATCGTAGTACTCAAGCGGCTTGTGGCAGGATTCGCCTACCGCCTTGAGGCCTGCAAAATGTATGACGGCGTCTATTTTATTTTCCTTAAAGACGGAGTCAAGCTTCTTTTTGTCGCGAACGTCGCACTCATAAAACTTAACCTTTTTTCCGACTATTTCCTCAACGCGCTCGAGTGCCTTGGGGCTTGCGTTGTAGTAGTTATCAACCACTATCGGTTCATATCCTGCGTTAATAAGCTCTATGCAGGTATGGGTGCCTATAAATCCGGCACCTCCGGTTACTAATATTGCCATTTAAAATGTCCCCCTTGATAATATATACAAAATATGACGGCTTAAAAAGTGTTATGAAAGATTTGTTCCGGGATAGTATTTTGCGAGTATCTGCGCGTAGGTCGAGCCGTCGGCCGCCATTTTGTTTGCACCGGCAAGGCTCATACCGACACCGAAACCGCTGCCGTATGAGGTTATCTTAAAGGTGTCGCCGGAAGAGGTGTAGGATACGGCAAAGCAGTATGACGGAATCTTGTTTTCGAGAAGCTCACAGGCGAATTTATATCCGCTTATTTCCTTACCGCCTACGTTTACGGTTTCGACGTATCCTACTCCCGTGCTTATGGCGCCGTCGTGCTTTGTAACCTTTACCCAGTCCTTGGCGGAGCCGGAGAGATTTATCGAGCTGTCAAATTTATTTGCAAGCTCCTTTAATTCACCGGATGTCAGAGTAATCTCCGTTTTGTAGCCGTCTGCGTTTTTATCGGATGCGCTGTCTACCGTTTTAAGGTAGGGGAAGGAATTCCCGAAAACAACGTCTGCCGAGGTGGTTTTACCTGCCGACAGCTTAAATGTGGGAGTGAATGCCGGTTGACCGTTATATACGACATATTCGCCGAATACCTCCGAAACGGCATTCAGTATGTTGTCGCTCACCGTTTCTGCGGCATTAAGACCGCTCACGTTAAAGTTTGTGTTGCGGTATTTCAAATATGTATAAACGGCAACTGCATCGGCCTTAATGGCTTCGGAATTGTAGCTGTCGTCCACATCCGCGGCCACAATTTTTGCGAGTGCCTTTTTTGCCTCCGTTTTTACGCCGTTGAGCACAATGTATTCGGGGAGAGCGTTTTCGTTTGCCGCATTGTCACCCTGAGAAGCGGCGCTTGCGGCGTCCTCGGCCGCTCTCGCAAGGTCGTCCTTGTCAATTCCGTTAACCGCTTCATTGCGCATAAAAACAGAGAGCGGAACCGTATCCTTGGATATTTCCGGGGGAACGGTCGTTTCCTCGGAAGTCGTTTCGGGCGCGGTGTTTGCGAGCGCCTCGGCGGCTTTTTTGTCTCTTTGATATTTCACAAGGAAAAATGTGCCTGCCGCAACGGCAAGAGCGAGAATTATTACAAGTATTGAAACAAGGACTTTTTTCCCTTTGCCGGGAGTTTTTTCGGCTTCGGGCTCTGCTGCGGCTTCGCCGGAAATCTCTATGCCGACGGAGCTTTCCCCGGAGGCCTTTTCGCCGATAAGCTCTATAAGCTCCTCTGCGGCGTCTCTTATGAAGCTTTCATCCTTTTCATCGGGCTCGCGGTAGAGCTTTCTGACTATTGCGGAGCTCTCGCCTGCGACGGCAATACATATGTAAGAACAGCCGTCCGTATTGCAAATATCCGAAATGCACGCGCCGAAATCCGCAGAGGCAAGCTCCTTTGCCGATTTTGCCATCTGTGCGGTGTAATCGGTGACATTGAAGTCGCCCTTGTCCTCGACATGCGGTGTAAATGTGAAGAACTCGAAAAAGTCGGGTGAAACAGAGCCGAAGGATTTTACATATTCGGAATTTTGATTGCCGTTCACCGCAACACGGCTGCCGCTCTCGCGAAGAATATTTACGGTTTTGGAAGTGATTTCCCCTACACTCTCGGGAAGCGCGGGAGGCGTCTGCGCGGCTTTTTCGGGAGCCGGTGCCTCTTGCCTTTTCGGCGGAACAGACGGCTTTACCGTTGCGTTTTTCGGGGCGTAAGCCTCCTCGCGGACAGCTATGGTCTCGCCGCTCGTGAGATACGGAATAACACCGTTGCGAAGCACCGTGTCAAGGCGTGCGTCGTCAAGAGGCAGATACATTATCTGTTGATGTCCCTTAGAAATGACAAAGCCGGAATTTACTCCGTCGCGGGTTAAAAACGGGACGGCACCCTTCGGCATCTGCGATTGAAGCAGCTTTTGCGACTCGGGAATTTCCGCGGCGCGTCCGAGTGCTTTTTTGACCGTCGGATTTTCCTCAATGTCAAGAGAGAGTGCCTTTGTAAGCAGCGTCTTTGTTCTGACATATATCTTCGGGTCAACGGCAATAACTATAAGCTCGGAGTCCGCGAGTGCTTTGCCGAGCGACGGGAACATCTCCTTGAGAGAAGAAAATCTCTTGAAGGACACGTCATCGTCGGTAAAGGCGTTAAGACTGCCGGAAATTTTGATTTGAAGCTTAGTAGCCGGAATGTCGTCACTCGAAATAAGTGAAAACAATTTCAAATTCATATCCTTGTCCATCCTTGTTTATAAATGTGTATTAAAAACCGATTATTCGGCGGGCTGCCATTTTTCCGCCGAAGCAAAGGGGTTCTTTTGACCTTTTTTATCATACCATACCTGCGGATAGCGCGGATTTTCGTTGGCCGTGACGAGCGAAGTGTCTACATTTTCGCTTTCGCCGTCGCGCAGAAGTCTGCCGACAACCACAAGTCTTGCGTTTGAAAATTCGTAGCTGCAGGTGGATAGTGTAATAAGCTTATCCGTATAGTCTACGCTGACGCCTGTTGAATAAAGCTTTCTCTCGTCTATTGCCGCTATAAATGCGTCAAAGTTTTCCTTTGTCGGGAATTTGGGCGTGTTGTAGTAAAAGAGGTAGCCGTTATCCTGCTCGGGCGCGCTGCCTGCTATAAAGGCGGCATAGATTTTAAATTTATAGGTCTTAAACAGAGTGTCGTATTCTATAATCGGCGACTCCTTAAAGCCGTCGGGCTTCTTGTATTTGTCAAGCTCGGCAAATACAAGGCCGTCGCTCATGTGATGACCGTAAATTACAGTGTTCTGGCTGAGATATTTCGGGTCACAGCGGAAATCGAGGAACGGGCAGCCGTAACGGCTGTAATTGCCGTAGAAATCCTGCTTGAGGTACTCGTCGTTATCCTCGGCCTGCACAACCTGGACGTCGATTGCCGTATTCGGAACGCGAATCCAACCGACAAGGTCGTTGTTTATGGCATAGAGATAAGCGTATTTCGGCATCATACCCTGAGGCAGAGTGACGTTTGGATATTTGGCAAAAAATTCCGCCCACGCCTCTTCGTCGGTAAGGTTTGAATCGGCGTCGATAACCTGACCTTTAATGTTAGCGTTTTGCTTGTTGGCGCTGTTTTTCTGACCCATCAGCACGCCGAACCAAACAGCGCAACCGATAAGCGTGAAAACAGAGACGTCCATTATTACCTTTCTGATTATCTCGGAAACCTTGTCATGCTTATTCGGGAAGAACGCCGCAAGACCGCTCTTGAACATCTCACCGAAGGTCTTGACGGGTTTCTCATCTTCTTCCGGTTTTTCTTCATTCTGCTCATCCTCGGGCTTTTCTTCCGGCTTTTCTTCCGGCTTTTTATCCTTGGAGGGGCGAACTATTGCGATGTTTTCTGCGGGAGCTTTTTCCTCCTCGCGAGGCTTCTGATATTGATTTGTAATATCAATGAAGTGGTTATCGTCGCCGGAATATTTGTTTCTTCTCGACGTCTGCTCGGTTTCATTTTGAGAGTTGTCGTTTATGGCAGACAAAATATCATTGTAGATTCTGTCGGTGTTTTTATCGATAACCTCGTTTTTCTTTTCGCTTTCGTCCGTCGACTTCGCATTTAAGTTTTGAGGCTCCGCTTTTTCGATGCGAGACTGCTCTGTTTCGGCCGGCTGAGCGTTATTTGGCTCAGGCTGTGACTTATCCTTCGACTCGTCACCGAGGGCAGAGAGTAAATCGTTTATCTCGCTGTCGGGTTTTTCGTCCTTTGCGGTTTCGTGGTTTACCTTATTTTTAAGCTCTTCAAATGATAAAAGCTCGTTGTCGTTGTTTTTCTTGTCCTTGCTTTTGCTCATTTAAGCTCTCACTCCTTTCGGATACCATCTTTCGGCGTTTTTATATGGATTTGCTTTTTTATATTTGTCATACCATATCTGAGGATAGCGCGGATTTTCGTCTACCGTCGCAAGCGAGGTATCAACCTCTTCGCTTTCACCGTCTCGTATGAGCCTTGCAACCAGTACGCAACGGGCGTTTGTCTCGCCGCGGCGCGTTGAAATATCCATATCGCGCGTGCAGGTCGAGAGGGTGAGTATTTTGTCGTCGGTATTTACGTCTATTCCCGTCGAATAGAGCGAGCGTGACGCAATCTCGTCAAAGTACTCCGCGTAGTTTTCGCCTCTCATAAACGGGTATATGTAATTGAAAACATAGCCGTTGTCGTCCTTTTCATCCGCGTTTGTCAAAAAGACCGCTATGACTTTCCATTTGTAATCGTGATAGATAGTGTTAAACTCAATTACGGGATTTTCTTTCCAAAATTCGATGTCCTTGTATTTTTCAACGTCCGAGAACATGGTGGAATCGAGGTAATTGTGACCGTAAATAATGGTGTTTGTGTCAAATTCGCCGTCGGTTATCGTGTTGCGGTAATCGACAAACGGAGTTCCGCGGCGCTCGTAGCTGCCGTAGAAGCTGCGCCTTAAATAGTAATTGTTGTCGGAGCCGTGCACAACGGGATGATTTACAGTTGTACCGGGAATTTTTATCCAGCCGACAAGATCGGGATTTACGGAATACGCCTTTTTGTATTTTTCCTGAATGCCGTCCGGAAAAACCGTGTCTCCGTAATCGTACTCGGGCACGTCAAACTGCGGATTTGCAAGGCTTGCTATTTCCGCCGCCTCTTTTTTGCTCTTTATTATATCAACACCGTATTTCACACAGAAGGTTCCGGAGACTATCAAAACAATTATTGATATAAAGAGTATAAATTTGCTGCCCTTGCCCATCGGCTTCTTTTTTTGTTTCTTTTTGCCGCCTTTTTTCTGCGGAACGGTGTTTTCGGTGATGACATTATCGTCGTTCATCGTATTGCCTCCATAATCATTTCGAGAGCGGTATCCGCGCTGATGCTGCGGTTTTGCTCCCTGACGTCGCCGGTAAAATTGTTTAGAAGCTTTTTAACTATTGTGCTTTTACCGTCGGAAACGGCTATATAAACAAGGCCCACGGGCTTATTTGTATCGTCCGAAGACGGTCCCGCTATACCCGTAACGGCAACTGCTATATCGGCCTTTGTAAGAGACAAAACGCCCTTTACCATTTCACGCGCGGTTTCGCGGCTTACGGCACCGTATTTTTTTAGGGTTTCCGGGGAAACGCCGAGCACATTTTCTTTGAAACGGTTTGAATAACAGACAACGCCGCCCTCGAATACCTCGGAGGAGCCGGATACGTCGGTAATGCGTTTTGAAATGAGTCCGCCGGTACAGCTCTCTGCCGTGGCAAGCTTAAGTTTTTTACTTTTGAGAAGTTCTACCGTCTGCTTTTCAATACTCATAATTTTTTCCTTTAAAATGTGATAAGCTCCTGCTTTACGCCCTCGACCGCACGGCTTATAAGCGCGTCGCTGTCAAGCGATAATTCGGCTTTTTCGATTTCTTCGGGCTTCGGGTGAAGACGCGGATGCTTCGGTGTAAATACCGTACAGCAATCCTCAAACGGTCTTATCGAAATATCAAATGTGTCTATCTTTCTTGAAATAACGACTATTTCGTTCTTATCCATACCTACAAGCGGGCGAAGCACCGGTAAGCGCGAAACGCTGTCGGTAGACATCATCGCCGTAAGAGTTTGGCTTGCCACCTGACCTACGCTCTCTCCCGTGACAATAGCCTCGCAGCCCTCTTTTTCGGCAAGGATATTTGATATGCGCATCATATAACGTCTCATAATGAGGGTGAAAAGCTCCTCGGGACATTTATCGCGTATGTTTTCCTGTATCTCGGTGAACGGTACGGTTATAAGCTTGATTGTGCCGCTGTACTTTGCTACTTTAGCGAGAAGGTCGTGAACCTTCATTTCGGACATGGGCGATGTGAACGGGGGCGAGGCGAAATGTACGGCTGTCTCTTATACACATCTCC
>ENA-OZER01000433-OZER01000433.1-human-gut-metagenome-genome-assembly--contig:-NODE-433-length-10500-cov-4.129440_pt1 | contig 10500 bp, 7 predicted proteins | sample MGYA00244612_ERZ653622 | MGnify/ENA primary metagenome ERZ653622 (study PRJEB26926, sample SAMN06164924) | human gut metagenome | biome: ENVO:00009003; feature: ENVO:2100002; material: ENVO:00002003... | reverse complement strand
CCGAGATCTACACCCTAGAGTGCGTCGGCAGCGTCAGATGTGTATAAGAGACAGGTCCTTGAAGATCAAATCGGCGAACAGATACCCCAGTTCTACGGAGAGAATGCCGATCCCCGCACCTACCAGCACGTCGCTGAGCCAATGCTTGTTGTTCAACATACGCGAAACACCCGTCACCGTAGCCATCGAATAACCGGCGATACTGTACCAGGGACTGCGGCCCCCGTACTCCTTATGAAGCATCGTAGCCGCCATAAAAGCCGTAGCCGTATGCCCCGACGGGAACGACTTGTTGTTCGATCCGTCGGGACGGGGCATACGGCAAGTATATTTCAGAGAATTGACCGCTCCGGCCATCAGAGCGACGGAAAAGGCATCCGACACCAGCATCCGGCCCCACGAACTGCGCCCCCGGACTCCTCCGATTTTCAGCCCCAGCATCAACGCTGCGGGAGCGTATTGCAGATAATCGTCGTAACGAAATCGGAAGGAGGGCACATAATCGTTTCTCAAATGACGAAATCCATGATCCCGCTCCTGCACGACGAGTCCCGCAACGACGAGAGGAACACCGATATAGGTTATCCGGTAGGCACGCGAAGAGGTTATCCGCTCCATATCCCGGATAAACGGGCTGCGGCGGAGGGGGGGGGTAATCGGACTCAATGTATCGACCTGGGCGAAAGCGCCGATCGACACCCCCAGCAGAAGGCACAGCAACAGCAATTTCTTCATTTACCAAATACAAGATTCCGACCGCATCGGAAAAACCTGTTCTCACCGCTTACCGACAGCCGGGACGGGGACGGATGCGGCGGCGGATACTCCGCACGACATCGCCCAGAATAGCGATCAGAGAGGTATAGCCGATCACTTCGAGCCATTGTACCCACGTGAGCGGCGTAGTACGGAACACCGGACCTCCGAATTCCACGATCAATACCTGTCCGACGGCGATCAACAGCAGCACCAAGAAGAACGTACGGCTTCCCCGCAGATCGTGCAGCACCGAATGGCACGCTTCGAAGCCTTTGGCGTTGAACATATTCCAGAACTGCAGAAAGACGAATACAGAGAAGAAAACGGTCAGTTGTTCGAGACTGAGCTCGCCGGTCGTAGCACGCCAGTAGAACAGCATACCGAGCAATACGCCGACGAAAATCGTTCCGCAGGTAAAGATCGTCCGGGCCATGGCCGGTGTGATGATAAACTCGTCTTTGGGACGCGGCGGTTCGTTCATCACCGCCGGATTGGGCGGCAGGGAAGCCATCGCCAGCGCAGCGAAAGTGTCCATGATGATATTGACCCACAGAATCTGCACTACCGTAAGCGGCATCTCGGTCCCGAAAATCGAACCTACGAAAACCACGATGATCGCCGCGAAATTGATCGTCAGTTGAAACAGTACGAAACGTTGGATATTGCGGTAGAGCGAACGCCCCCACATCACGGCCGATGCGATCGACGTAAACGAATCGTCGAGCAGCGTGATGTCGCTGGCATCCTTCGCCACCGACGTACCCGATCCCATCGAGAGTCCCACGTTAGCGAAATTCAGCGCCGGTGCATCGTTCGTACCGTCACCCGTTACAGCCACGATTTCGCCCTTGCGCTGCAAAAGACGCACGAGCCGCTGCTTGTCGAGCGGTCGCGCCCGGGACATAATCTTCAGAGCCTGCACCCGCTCGAGCAGCTCCTCGTCGCTCATCGCCGCGAACTCCACGCCCGTCATTTCGTTCCGTGAGGAGTCGGTTTCATCGTGCCATAAACCGATGCGGCGTGCGATCTCACGGGCCGTGGCCGGAGTATCGCCCGTGACGATCTTAATGTCGATTCCGGCCTTCATACAACGGGCTACGGCAGCCGGCACATCTTCCCGCACCGGATCGGCGATCGCCGCCACGGCCACGAACAGCATCTGCGGATCCCGCAGCGCGTCTTCGCATCGTTCGGCCGTCGTTTCGGCATACGCCACCGCCAGCGTACGCATCGCACGTCCCTGAAACAGCAGCAACTGTTCGTTCACCTGGGCGTCCTTGCCATCCGGCATACACATCGCCCGTACGATTTCGGGAGCACCCTTCACGCAAATCAAACGCTTTCCAGTGGTTTTGCTCTGTATAATCGTCGCCATATATTTGCGTTCGGTGGTGAACGTCATACGATCGACGATCGGAGCCTCCTCGCGCAAAGCCGCATAGTCGAATCCCTCTTCCCGCAAGCGGATCAACAGGGCTCCTTCGGTCGGATTGCCGATGACATTTGCGTCGGCATCGAGAAAAGCGGTCGAATTGACGGCGATGATCTCGGCCAGCAACCGTTCGTCGATGGACGCATAATGGATGATCTCCTCGACCCGCATCCGGTTCTGGGTAAGCGTACCGGTCTTATCGGTACAAATCACCGTAACGGCCCCCATCGTTTCGCAGGCGTGCATCTTGCGCACCAGGTTATTCGTCTTCAACATCCGACGCATCGACAACGCCAGCGAGAGCGTGATACTCATCGGCAGCCCCTCAGGAACAGCCATCACGATCAAAGCCACCGAAACCATAAAAATACGCAGCAGCTCCTTGGAAGTCTGGACCCAATCGCCCGTCGAAAGCTCGCCGCCCAGGTATGCCTTGGCGAGCATCGCTACGAAGATCGCAATCGACACTGCAATACCGATCTTACCGATCATCCTCGAAAGACGCGTCAGCTGCTTATACAACGGCGTAGGCTCTTCGCTGGCTATGGACGACTGCTCGGTTACCCGCCCCGCTTCGGTGCGGTCGCCCACAGCCTCGACGATCATCTCGCCGTAACCGTCCACGACGGTCGTACCGCGCAACAGCGCATCGGAAGGATAGGTCGCCTCGGCATCGAAAAAGCGTTCGTCGGTAGTCTTGTCCACCTCAGGCTCGCCCGTCAGCGTCGATTCATTGATCTTGAGCGATACGGCCTTCACCAGCTTACCGTCCGCCGGGACCGTTTCGCCATTCTCGACATACACCAGGTCGCCCACGACCACATCGCGTCGGGGCACCTCGGTCATCTCCCCGTCGCGGACGACCTTGACCGGAATGTCGTCATTCACCAGATTGAGCCGCTTGAACCGCCGCATGGCGTCCAATTCGAAGAAAAAGCCGACACAAGTGGCCAAAACGATGGCGCAGATAATTCCGATGGTTTCCAGGAACTCCCCATCGATAAAAGCCATCGCCAGCGACAGCAGCGCCGCTACCAGCAATACCTGAATAATCGGATCGCGGAACTTCTCGGCAAACAGTTTCCAGGCCGAATCCCCCTTGCGGGGCGTGATGAGATTATCCCCATGCAGACGGCGGCTCTCCTCCACCTGGGCGGAAGTCAAACCTCTGTGTTGATGTTCTTTCATAAAGTCAGTCGGATATATAAATAAGGTTGTGAATGTTATCGAAAAGAATATTGCCGGGTCGAGGCATCCAGCCGGACCGCAATGAACAACATGATGGTAAAAGCCATGAGCGACGAACCACCGTAGCTGACCAACGGCAGGGGAATTCCCATCACCGGCATCAGTCCGATGGTCATCCCCACATTAACGAGCAGATGAAAAAGCAGGAATGCCGCAACGCAGTAACAGTAGATCCGTCCGAAAGGCTCCTCCTGCCGTTCGCCCATACGCATCAACCGGAATATCAACAGGCAAAAGAGCGTCAGCAGAAGCATAGCGCCCAGAAATCCCCACTCCTCGCCGATGGTACAGAAAATGAAATCGGTATGTTTCTCCGGCACGAAACCGTATTTGATCTGGGTCCCTTGCAGGAACCCTTTGCCGATCCAGCCGCCCGAACCGATAGCGATCTTGGCCTGATTGACGTTATAATCCGTACCGAGGGGATCACTGACCAGCCCCAGGAAACTTAAAATACGGTTCTGCTGATGCTCTTTGAGGATGGAATTGAAAATATAATCGGTAGTCGGAACGAAAAGCATTGCCGTCAGAAACAGTCCGATCGTAATGAAAATATTGCGCAGATTGGCGCGGAAGGCATAAATCGCCACAAAGATGAGCGACAGCAGCGTCACCACGAGCAGGCAGCGGTAGAGATCCATCGCTCCGGGAGCCGCCAACAGCATCCCGAAATAGAGAAGCAGCGTGCCCAATGCCAGCGCAGCCAGATAAACCATGCGGGACCGCCACTGTCCGTTCATCATCGCCTCGGAAAGCGTACAGACCAGAATCAGCATCACCAACAGGGTCAGCGGCGTAAAGAGGAACGAAAAAATAAAGAGTACGGCGATCAGGATCACCGGAATACAGAGCCACTTGTTCAAACCTTCGCGGTACAACACGAACAGCAGCGATACGAGCACGATACCCGATCCTGTATCGTTCTGCATGACGATAATCAACAGCGGCAGACAGATCACCAATCCCACCTTGAAAAGATCCCCCGCCCGGTTGATCGAAAACGAGCTGGAGCTCATCACGCGGGCCAGCGCCAACGCCGTAGCGATTTTGGCGAACTCCACCGGCTGAATACGGACCGACCCGATCTCGAACCAGGCCTTCGCACCGTTCACTTCACGACCGAACAGCAGAGCGGCTACCAGGGTCAGCAATCCCAGGACATAGAACAGATAAGCCCACTTGTGATAGATGCTCGCATCGACCAGCAACACGACGACCGCTACGGCGAACGATATTCCCATCCAGACGAGCTGTTTCATATAGAAATGCGAGAAGGAAAAAATGCTCTCCGCCCCCTCTTCGTACGAAGCGGAGAGGATAGCCACGAAGCCGACCAGCACGATCAGCACATAGATCAGCACTGTCCAGCGATCGACGCCCTCGAACAATTTACCGATGCCGTTATTTTCCATAGGCCGGGTAATAAATCGTTTTCTGCTTGACCATCTCCACCAGCCAGGGCCGTGTGACGGTGTCGGTCAAATAGTACTCTTCGAGCAGACTGGCGATGGGCAAAGCGGCCGAAGCCCCGAACCCGCCGTTCTCGACATACACCGAAATAGCGATGCGGGGATTGTCCTTCGGAGCGAACGACAGGAAGGTCGAATGATCCTTGCCTCGAGGATTCTGCGCCGTACCGGTCTTGCCGCACACGTCCAGACCCGGCAGATAAGCCGTCCGGGAGGTTCCGCCCTCCTTGTGCACGCTCTGCCACATACCCTCCACGATCGGTTCGAAATATTTCGGATCGACTTTCGTATAATGTTTCTCGTAAAACCGCCGGTCCATCGAATCCCGCCCCTCTACCGAACGGACGATGTGCGGGATATAATAGTACCCGCGATTAGCGACGATAGCCGCCAGGTTAGCCATTTGCAGCGGCGTACACTCCAGCTCCCCCTGACCGATCGAGAGCGACAGCACCGTCAGCGCGTTCCACGATTTCCGATAACGCCTGTCGTAAAACTTCCGGTCGGGAACATAGCCGTTTCCCTCGCCCAGAAAATCCGAATCCAGCTTGCGGCCGAAGCCGAAACTCTCGACATACTCCCTCCATACGTCGAACCCCTCCTTGACGCTTCCGTACCGGGGATTTTCGAGAATATCGCGGAATACGTAACAGAAATAGGCGTTGCACGAAGTCGCTATGGCAAAACGCAGGTCCGCAGGCGACGTATGGGCGTGACACCTCATCTTGAGCCGTCCGACCTGATAACCCTCGTGACAGGGATAACGCATGGAAGGAGTCAGCACACCCTCCTGCATCCCGATCAGGCCCTGAACCAGTTTGAAGGTCGAACCGGGCGGATAACGGCCGCTTACGGCACGGTTGAACAGCGGCTGCCGTTTGTTATAGAGCAGCTCCATATAGTGATTGCCCCGCTGCCGTCCCACCAGTTCATCGGGATCGTATGTGGGCGAGGAAACCATCATCAGAATCTCGCCCGTCGAAGGTTCGATCGCCACGGCAGCCCCGACTTTGCCGGCCATCAGCTCCTCGGCGAAGAGCTGCAACCGCGCGTCGATCGTGCAGACGATCGACTTGCCGGGTACGGGCAGCGAATCGAAACGACCGTCCATATACGAACCCTTGATCGCTCCGTGCGTATCCACCTCGGAGATCTTCACCCCCTTCTTACCGCGCAGCTCCGGCTCGTAGGCCGACTCCACGCCGCTGATTCCGACGTATTCGCCCGCCTGATACGAAGGATAACGCCGCAACATTTCGGAATTGACCTCCCCCACATATCCCAGCAGGTTTCCCCCTACTTTACGAGGGTATTGCCGGGCAGTCCGGTAAACGGTATAGAAGCCGGCGAAGTTACACTCGTCGAAACGAAGTTTGTCCTCCTTGGACATATAGTTCATCACCATACGGGGCGCACGCGGACGCACACGGGCATTGGCCAGCTCCCTCACAAGCCCTTCGCGCGAAAGCCCCGTAACCTGACAGAAAAGCGTCGTATCGAACCCCTCCCGATCCATCTCGCGATAGATCACCATCAAGTCATAACACTCGCGACTCTGTACCAGATATTCGCCGTTGCGGTCGAACACCTCGCCACGGGACGGATACTGAACTTCGTAGCGCAACGCATTGCCCCGGGCCAGCTCCTCATATTTGCTGTCGATGAGCTGAATATAAGCAAGCCGCGCGGCGATTACGCCGAAAACGATCAGCACGACCACCTGCAGCACCCGCATCCGGGCAACCCCTTCCCCACCGTAACTCATAGCCGAACCGTCAGTTTAGTGGTGAACAGCCGCGCAAGCAGCCAGATGAAGCCCACCGTAACAGCACCGCTCACGACCAGTCGGACGAGCGTATGGAACAACTGCGCCCAAGACAGGGACTCCAACATGAAAAACAGGAAGTGGTGTACCACGACCATCGCTGCCAGGTAGCGCAGAAATCCGCCCTGCCCCAACCGGATCGAAGAAGGAATACCACCCTCCCGAATCCCCTCCTTACCGCAGACAGACTGCAGAAGCGGCCGGCGCAGCATAGCGACCGGAAGCGTAGCGATCGTATTGATCCCCGCTGCCCCCATCGCCCAATCCATCGCAACGGACATCGACAAAGCCAGAAAAAGCACTGCAACCGGCGGAGCGTCGATCGGCAGCAGGACAATGAAGCCGATATAGACCAAAGGGCAGAGGTAGATACTGATCGACAGGTTGTCGAACAGAAAAATCTGCAACAGGGCCAAAATAAGGAATAAGACGATATAGGGAACAGTCCGGTACATATTTATCTTCTGTTTTGCCGCTCGGCTTCGGCTTCGAGCTCCTGCACATCTTCGATATCCCGGTTGCGCACCAGGATAACATCCGTCAGTTGCGACACATCCACCGCCAGCCGGATCACCACGTCGTAAGCCATCTGGGTATCGGCCAGCGAAAAACTCTCCACATAGCCGATCAGCACGTCAGCCGGAAAATACTGCGAAAAACCGGAGGAAACCACCTCTTCCCCCTCCGTAACGCGGGCATATTTGGACAATTCCTTCATGCGGACGTGGTAGCGATCGTCACCCGCCCAGTAGATCGAGCCGAAATAGTCGTCGCCGGCGAGCTTGCCGCTGGCATTGAACGACGTATTGAGAATCGACACCGCCACCGCATGACGGTCGGAACTGGCGGCCACGTAGCCGACCATGGCCCCTTCCGGAGAGAGCACGCCCATCCCCTTCTCGACGCCGTCGCGTTCGCCCCGGTCCAGCACGATGAAGTTACGGTTCTTGTTGATCGAATTGGAAATCACCCGGGCGACGGTCAGCTCGTAGGGCTTCTCTCCCATATCGTGCAGCAGGTCCGTACGCACCGAATCGGCCGCCGACCTCCGGTAAAAAGCCAACTCCTCCTCGAGTACGGCGACACGCTCCAGCAGGCGTTCGTTTTCGCGCCCCAGGGTAAAATAGGAGCGAATGTCTGCGAAGATGCCGTTCACCCCGCCAACCACCTGGTTCGAGCGGGTGAGCAGCTTGGCCTGCGTATAATTCGAAGAGTGCGCATAATACCCGATGGCGATCGCTTCGAATACGACGAACAAGACCGCCACGTAGATTCTGCGCAGGAATTCGATCAGTTTATACACGGCTCACGGGAAAGCTTCCGCAGCTTCGTTATTTCATCAGGAACGAGAAACGGTTGATATTCTTCAGCGCGATACCCGTACCGCGCGCAATAGCACGCAAGGGATCCTCGGCCACGTGGAACGGAATACCCGTCTTGGCATTCAGACGCTTGTCCAGCCCCTTGATAAGCGCACCGCCGCCGGCCAGGTAGATGCCGTTCTTCACGATGTCGGCATACAGCTCCGGCGGCATGGTTTCGAGCACCTTCATCAGCGCCGCATCCAGCTTGACGAGCGACTTCTCCAGTGCATAGGCGATTTCACCGTAGCTGAGCGACACGGTCTGCGGCAGGGCGGTAAGCATATTAGGACCCGTTACCACGTAATCCTCGGGCTCTTCGTCCAGCTCGGTGAGCGCCGCACCGATCGAACACTTGATCGCCTCGGCCGTGCGTTCGCCGATACGGATGTTGTGCTGCTGGCGCACGTAACTCTGAATATCGTTGGTAAAGACATCGCCCGCGACATTGATCGACTCGGAGCAAACGATGCCGCCGAGCGAAATGCAGGCGATCTCGGTAGTACCGCCGCCTATGTCGATCACCATGTTGCCCTCCGGTGCTTCGACATCCAGACCGGCACCCAGCGCCGCAGCCATCGGTTCGTAAATCATATAGACCTCACGCCCCCCGGCATGTTCGGCGGAATCCCGCACGGCACGGATCTCGACATTGGTCGAGCCGGAAGGAATGCAGATCACCATGCGGATCGAGGGAGCGAAGAGATTGCCCGAAGTCTTGACTTTCTTGATCATGCCGCGCAGCATCAACTCCGTAGCGTTGAAATCGGCGATCACGCCGTCCTTCAGCGGACGGATCGTCTTGATGTTCGGATTGGTCTTCTCGTGCATCTGGCGGGCCTGCGTACCGATAGCCACCAGTTTACCGGTGTGTACGTCCAACGCCACGATGGAAGGCTCGTCCACCACGACCTTCCCGTTGTGAATAATCAAAGTATTGGCCGTACCCAAGTCGATAGCCAGCTCCTGTGTCAGTGAAAAAAGTCCCATAGTACTCTGCTTTCCTCTCTCTATATTATAATCTATTAATTTCTGATAATCAAAATATTGACTTTCTTTCCCAGAAGCCTTCGCCTGCCCGTGAAATCCGTGTCAATACATCAGGAACAAAGGTAATGAAAATGAAAGCAGAATAAAACAAATTCGTTTGTTTTTTCTGCCGAGTGCGTCTTACCCTCTACAAAGGTAGGGAAAAGAAGGATAATTATGTGTCCTTTCCCGTTTTTTATTTACTTTTGTAGAAAAGAAAATTTTATTCCGAAAACTTATGGACCACAAGATAGGCAGCGGCGCCAGATGCGCCATGATCGGATACGGAAGCTGGGCCACGGCGCTCGCCAAGGTATTGACCGAAAACGAACCCTCGATAGGTTGGTACGTCCGCAATCCGGAGGTGCTCGAAAGCCTGCGCGACAAGGGTCGCAATCCCCGCTATTTGAGCAACGTACGGTTCGACCGCACGCGCATAAACCCCTCGGACGATCTCGACCGGGTGGTTTCCGAGGCCGACATCGTCATCCTGGCCAGCCCCTCGGCCTACCTGAAAAAGACGCTCGAAACGCTGACCGTTCCGCTCAAGGAGAAATTCGTCATCTCGGCCATCAAAGGCATCGTCCCGGACGACTACACCACCGTCGTGGAGTATATGCACGACCATTACGACCTCTCTTTCAAGCAACTGGGCATCATCACCGGTCCCTCCCATGCCGAAGAGGTTTCGCTCGAACGGCTCTCCTACCTTACGGTGGTTTGCACCGATCCGGAAAATTCGCATACGATCGGACACAAATTCGCCACCGAATATATCAAACTCTCCTATTCGACCGACCTGTACGGCATCGAATATGCTACTATCTTAAAAAACATCTACGCCGTAGCCGTCGGCATGGCTGTCGGATTGGGTTACGGGGACAATTTCCTCGCGGTGCTGATCTCCAACAGTGCGATGGAAATGGCCCGGTTCCTGCGGGAAAGCTACCCCGACCAGCGCGAAACCCGCGCCTCGGCCTACCTGGGCGACCTGCTGGTGACCTGCTATTCCGTTTACAGCCGCAACCGCAAACTGGGCCTGCTGATCGGGCACGGCTGCACGGTCCGCGATGCTTTGGACGAAATGACCCAGGTGGCCGAAGGCTATTTCGCCGCCGACTGCATCCGTCACATCAACGCCCGCCACAAGGTGCAGATGCCCATTGCCGATATGGTCTATGAAGTCCTTTACAAAGGGGTTCCTGTTCGGGAAGCCATGCAGGAGCTTACGACAAAACTGATTTAACACCAATACAGTCATGAAAACCCTGTCGTTCGATCCCATTAGCGCCGATGTCGCAATCACCGAGAAGGAAAAATCCGCAGCCCTGCACGCCAACGCGCTGCTGCACCTGTCTCTTATACACATCTCCGAGC
>ENA-OZER01000427-OZER01000427.1-human-gut-metagenome-genome-assembly--contig:-NODE-427-length-10546-cov-4.140883_pt1 | contig 10546 bp, 7 predicted proteins | sample MGYA00244612_ERZ653622 | MGnify/ENA primary metagenome ERZ653622 (study PRJEB26926, sample SAMN06164924) | human gut metagenome | biome: ENVO:00009003; feature: ENVO:2100002; material: ENVO:00002003... | reverse complement strand
ACGAGATGCTCAGGAGTCTCGTGGGCTCGGAGATGTGTATAAGAGACAGATTCACAAGGGTACTCTTGCCGCTGCCGCTGACACCGGTCACAACGGTCAGGGTCCCCAAAGGAATGGAGACATCGATGTCTTTAAGGTTGTTGGCCCGTGCCCCTTTGACTATTATTTTCTTGCCATTTCCTTTACGGCGGACCTTGGGAACAGGAATCTTTTTCCGACCGCTGAGATAATCGCCTGTGACAGACCCTTTGACCTTCATGATTTCCTTTGCTGTTCCCTGAGCAACAACCTGTCCCCCGTTTTCGCCGGCGCCAGGTCCAATATCGATGATCTGGTCAGCTGCAAGCATCGTATCTTCATCATGTTCGACAACAAGGAGGGTGTTTCCCAAATCACGAAGATGCTTGAGGGTGGAAAGAAGTTTGTCATTATCCCGTTGGTGAAGGCCGATACTCGGTTCATCAAGGATGTAGAGTACACCGACAAGCCCGGAACCAATCTGTGTTGCAAGGCGGATCCGCTGGGCCTCGCCGCCGGAAAGAGTAGCCGCTGCCCGGCTAAGGGTGAGGTAATCGAGACCGACATTGTTAAGGAAAGAAAGGCGGGCCCGAATTTCCTTAAGGATTTCCTTTGCAATGAAAGCGTCACGGTCGCTGAGGGAAAGCTCTTCAAAAAACTTCAGGCATTCCCTGACGGGCATTTGGCACACTTCATTGATATTGCGTCCACCCACCGTAATTCCGAGGACTTCCGGACGCAGTCGGGCCCCGTGGCAGGTGTGGCATTCAATGGCCGTCATAAAGGATTCATAATCAAGACGCTGACTTTCGCTCATGGCATCCTTTAGCCGATGCTTCAAAATAGGAATGATTCCCTCAAAAGCGGTCGTATGGGGATGGACCTCTCCCATAAGGTTTTCATAAAGAAAGGTAAAGTGCTCATCAGGGATTCCTTCCAGCAGCTCTTTCTGCACCTTTTTAGGAAGGTCGTTCCACGTATTTTTAAGGGAAAACCCCCGCGATTTCAAGACTTCGGCAAACTGGCAAAGAAAATAGGACTTCGGGTTGCTGCTCATGGCGGCAATGGCTCCGTCTTCAAAGGGCACGTCCTTGTTCAGGATCACAAGATCCACGTCAAATTCCATATGCATGCCAAGCCCCATACAGTCCGGACAGGCCCCATACGGAGCATTAAAGGAAAAAAGACGGGGCTCGATCTCCGGAAGGGAAATGTTGCAGTCCGGACAGGCAAACTTTTCGCTGTAGACTTCAGTCTTGCCGCCAATTATTTCGATTTCCACTGTTCCTTCGCCAAGTTTCAGAGCCGTTTCCAAGGATTCGGACAGGCGCCCGGCAAGGGTTGGCCGACTGATGAGACGGTCGACAACGACAGAAATATAATGTTTCTTTTTCTTATCAAGCGTGATGTCCTCATCAAGGGTACGGATTTTCCCATCCACCTTGACCCGTACATAACCGTCACGGCGGACTTCATTGAAAACCTGCTTATGCTCTCCCTTACGGCCCCATACAAGGGGTGCCAGGACCATAAATTTCGTACCTTCCGGCAGTTCCAGGACTTTATCGGCAATCTGTTGGGGACTTTGGCGCTGAATGACCTTTCCGCAATGCGGACAATGGGGCACGCCAATGCGTGCAAACAAAAGACGCAAATAATCATAGATTTCCGTTACCGTTCCCACCGTAGACCGCGGATTGCGGCTTGTAGTCTTCTGGTCAATGGAAATTGCGGGGCTGAGGCCGCCAATATAATCTACATCAGGCTTATCCATCTGTCCCAAAAACTGGCGGGCATAGGCTGACAAAGACTCAACATAGCGCCGCTGGCCTTCGGCATAGATGGTATCAAAAGCAAGGGACGATTTGCCGCTGCCCGACAGTCCTGTAATGACAACGAGTTTATTGCGGGGAATCGTCAGGGATATATTCTTTAGGTTGTGCTGACGCGCCCCCTGGATGACAATTTCATTTTCGCTCATGGCGTTTACTGATTTCTCCTTTGATCAAAATCATTTGGTCACGATATTCAGCCGCCAGTTCAAAATCAAGCTGCTTGGCGGCTGCTTTCATATTCTTTTCGATAAGTTTCACTTGTTTCTGCAAGGCCTTTTCAGAAAGCTTCTTCAGGGAATCCACGCCGCCTGCTTTCACAGTGCCGCCGTCTTCTTCCACTTTGGTGAGCTTGATGAGCTCCACGACCTTCTTTTCAATGGTCTTCGGCACGATCCCGTGAGCTTTGTTATAGGCTTCCTGCTTGGCCCGCCGCCGTTCCGTCTCTTCAATGGCACGCTGCATGGATCCAGTCATGACATCGGCATACATGATGACCCGGCCGTGGGCATTGCGGGCGGCTCGGCCAATGGTCTGGATCATTGCAGTATCGCTGCGCAGGAACCCTTCCTTATCAGCATCCAAGATAGCCACAAGGGAAACTTCCGGCATATCAAGCCCTTCGCGCAAGAGGTTGATGCCGACTAGGACATCAAATTCCCCTGCCCGAAGATCACGGATGATCTCGGCGCGGTCAATGGTTGCAATATCACTATGGAGATAACGGACACGGATTCCTGACGCGGCAAGGTACTCTGTCAGGTCTTCAGCCATTTTCTTTGTGAGGGTCGTGACAAGGATGCGTTCCCCGGCCTCCGCCACTTTATGGATTTCTCCCAGAAGGTCATCAATTTGACCCTTGATGGGACGAACCTCGATTTTCGGATCAAGAAGGCCTGTCGGACGGATAATTTGTTCTACAACCTGCTCGGCATGATCCAGTTCATAGGCTGCCGGGGTTGCAGACACATAGATAATCTGTCCCCGTTCCTTTTGGAATTCATCAAAGGTCAAGGGCCGGTTATCAAGGGCTGACGGCAGGCGGAATCCATAGTTTACAAGCTGTTCCTTACGGGAACGGTCGCCTGCGTACATGGCCCGCAGCTGAGGCAGGGTCACATGACTTTCATCAATGACAGTAAGAAAATCATCTGGGAAATAATTGACCAGCGTAAAAGGCGGCTCCCCAGCCTTGCGTCCTGTCAAATGCCGGGAATAGTTTTCAATACCGCTGCAATAGCCCATTTCTTCCATCATTTCAAGGTCATAATTGGTCCGCTGTTCGAGGCGTTCGGCCTCAAGGAGTTTTCCTTCTTCATGCAGGACGGTAAGCCGCGCCTTCAGTTCTTTCCGGATATCTCCGCGGGCCCGTTCCAAATTCTCATCACTGGTCACATAATGACTCGCTGGGAAGATGGCCACATGGGTCCTTTTATCGATTACGTCTCCTGTAAGGACATCGATTTCCATGATGCTGTCCACTTCATCACCAAAAAGCTCAATACGGATGCCCTTTTCGTTGTAGCTGGAAGGAATGACTTCAATGACATCACCGCGGGCCCGAAAAGAACCGCGCTGCAGGACCAGGTCATTTCGTTCATAACGAATCTTGACAAGTTTTTCCAAGATGGCATCGCGATCGACCTCTTGCCCAACACGGAGGGAAAGGACGCTGTCATAGTAATCCTTTGGTGCACCTAGGCCATAGATGCAGGAAACAGAAGAGACAACAATGACATCACGCCGCTCAAACAGCGCACTTGTTGCAGAATGGCGCAGCTTATCGATTTCATCGTTGATGGATGAATCTTTCTCAATATAGGTATCTGTTGCCGGAATATAGGCTTCGGGTTGGTAGTAATCGTAGTAGGATACAAAGTATTCCACTGCGTTATGTGGGAAAAAGGCCTTGAATTCGCTAGCAAGCTGGGCTGCCAAGGTCTTATTGTGAGCAATGACCAAGGTAGGCCGCTGTACCTTTTGGATCATCTGGGCAATGGTAAAAGTCTTGCCAGTACCCGTTGCCCCCAAAAGGACCTGCGTATCCATTCCTTCTTTCACCCCTTTGACGAGGGCCTCAATGGCCTCAGGCTGATCACCGGACGGTGCAAAGGGGGCTTCCAATTGAAAGTCCATGAAAGGGCTCCTTTCCATAAAAATGAAGCAAGAGGTACTGTCCCCCAACTTCCTTATATTCTTAGAAGATTGATTCACGTTAAAGAAGGCATACAAAACCAAGGGCATCTCCCTTCTTAGGCAATGTCCTTTTGCTCATTATACCACATCAGAGTACTAGGGGATACGGTTCTTCCTCTTTTTCCCCTGACTGCGGCGGCTTTCCACAGTGATGAAAGCGTAGGCCGGCTAAAATCACAAAAGGTGTGAAAAAATGAGACAAATACGATATAATAGTTTCATTACGATGATGGAACATAGCCGGTTCCATTCCCAGAAAGGATGATGGAAGCTCTTGCAGATCAAGAAATATCTCTTAGGAAGCGCGGCAGCGCTCTTACTATTTTCAGGCCTTGCGGCTGCCTCTCCCAAGATCATCTACATTCCCTTGGACAACCGTCCTGTAAACCTTGAATATACGGTCGATACGGCCAAAGCAGCCGGTTATCCCCTGACTGTCCCACCGGAGAAATATCTTTCCAACCATAAGAGCGTCGGCGACAACGAGGGCCTTTGGGAATGGTTGGAAACCGAAGCCCCTCACGCCGAGGCCGCTGTCATTGCAACGGACAGTCTCAACTACGGGGGCCTTGTCGCCTCAAGGAAGCATCATCACCTGGAAAAATACCTCCGGGGAAAAATTGTGCGCCTCGACACGCTCCACAAAAATAATCCTGGCCTTAAGATCTACGCGTTCAGTACAATCATGCGGACGCCCCGTCAAAGTGTGGCCTCTGTTGAACCCGCCTATTATGAGACATATGGGCCCAAGATCTTCCGTCTTTCCCAACTGGCGGACAAGGAGGACATGGAAGGCCTTACGGAAACAGAAGAGCGGGAAAAAAACCAGCTGACCCTTTCCATTCCGGCAAATGATCTAAAGGATTGGCGTACGAGGCGTCTGGTGAATCTCCAGACCAATAAACGCCTTATCCGCATGGCCCAGCGGGATGGCTTTCATTTTCTTGCCATCGGCAAGGATGATGACGCCCCCCTTTCCCAGACCCACATGGAAGCACGCATCCTGGAAAATTTGGGAAACGGCATGAATAAGAAACAGTTCCAAATTGTCCCTGGAGTCGACCAGCTGGGACTCACCTTGGTCACGCGGGCCATCAACGAAATCCGCGGCGATAAGCCCGCAGTCTATCCACTTTTTGCTCCTGGGACAGGAGGCAGCACCGTTCCCTTGTATACAGATGAAAGTGCCGAAAATTCGGTACATAACCAGATTATCGCCATTGGCGGCAAGATTGCTTCAAGCACTAAAAAAGCAGACCTCATCCTTGCAGTCAACACACCGGATGATGGTATTTGCCGCGATTCCACAGCCAATGAGAATGCCCCCTACAGCAACCGCGCCAACAAGGAATTTGCTGCCCAGATTGCGGACCTTGAACGCATGAAGCCCATTGCCTTGGCCGACATTGCCTATGCCAATGGCGCCGATAACGGATTTATGGAAGCGCTCTCCCATAAAAAAGCCCTGCTTGACCTTACGGCCTATTCTGGATGGAATACATCGGACAACAGCATCGGCTTTGCCCTTTCCCAAGGAATCTTGGCCAAACGAATGTCTGAACCAGACCGGCTCCGCCTGCTCAAGATCCGGCTCCTTGATGACTGGATCTATCAAGCCAATGTGCGTTACCGTGTGTCCCTTGAAATGGACCGTCACAATGTAAAACTCAAGTATGATCTTGGAAAATATTATAACAAGATCCTTAGCCGGACAAATCGGCTCTTCAAGACCTACATCAGTGATGAACCGGACGTAAAAGGAACCGATTATACCATCGAGTTTCCTTGGAACCGCATGTTTGAAGTTTCCGTCCGCGTCAATCCATAACTACAGGAAAATGCCAAAGGAGGAACTTATACATGGCAAAAAACAGCTCTTTCGACATCGTCTCCCAATTGGATATGCAGGAACTTGACAATGCCCTGAACCAAACGAGAAAAGAAATTTCCCAACGCTACGATTTCAGGGGATCAGCCGCTGCCATTGAACTTGTTGATGAAAGCCTCAAGATGACCGCAGAAGACGAATACAAGCTAGGCGCCATCCTTGACATCCTGCGCCAGCGCATGGCTAAGCGGGGGCTCAGCCTGCGTGCCTTGGAACCCGGTAAGGTTGAACCGGCTGCGAAAGGAACGGTCCGCCAAACAGTCACCTTAAAGCAGGGCATTGATAAGGAAACCGCTAAAAAGATCATTGCTGCCATCAAGGCATCGAAGATCAAAGTCACGACCCAGCAAATGGATAATCAAATCCGGGTCTCCGGGCCCAAAAAAGATGATCTGCAGGCCGTCATCCAACTCATCCGCAGTGATGATTTCGGCATCGACGTCCAGTTCATCAATATGCGGTAATACAATTCAATGAGGCTGTGAGGAAATGATCATCTCGTTTCTTCACAGCCCTTTTTTCAATCAACGAGGAAAGGATTTTCAGCATGATTGCTTCTATCGCTCTGCGGCGCAGCATCCGAAACTATAAGCATAGCCCCGTTCCCCAGGACTTTGTAGAACAAATCCTCTAAACCGGTCTGCTGGCCCCGGCTTCCAAGAATCGTCAGCCCAGCATTTCATCGTTACAATAGGAATCATGAAAGAGGCCCCCGTCCTGATCTTTGTCATGAATGATCTAGGCTGCCGTCTGGATCACACCCTCAGCTGGGACGAACGGGTATCGGGAATTTGCTACGCCCCGTCCATTGACGCTGCCGTCGAAAATGGGTGTCTTACGGCTGACAGTCTGGAGCTTGGCAGTCTCTGGATCTGCAATACTTATTTTGCCTGCCCTGAAATTATGCCACACACTAAAAAGCCGCTGCGAACCAATCTGTGCCCTTGCCCTGGGATATGCCGCGGAAGCTCCCCCTTAACCGACTGCGCAAAGCTTTTGCGGATGCGGTGAAATTTTGCGATTCATTGTTGGGCAGTGCCAAAATCGTTCCGATTGGATGGGGTTACTTGCCCCATTGCTTAAAAAAGATACTTCTGAAAATAATGGGGGCATGATGTTTCGCAAAAAGCCTCGTACCACACTCTCATTCCAAAGTCATCCTCCAAATACCGTCGCCGTTCGATCCACTTTCAGGAATTTTTACGTTTGTTAGCGGAAAGAGCACAGGCTTACGCCGCATATCCGCATATCGGCCCATCCGCATTGTCAGTCGGCAGCTTCTTTGCTGGCATCTGGATAATCTGTTCCCCTCCAAATTAGATAACTGAAAAAAACACGATGGTTGGATCACTGTGACAAGCAGCACGTTTGCTTCGTCACCGAGGCCGATGGATCTTCGTATCTGTCCCCATCAAAACCTAAGCTGCAAAAAGCCAGAAAAAACGTAAGACACAGACATTCAAGTGAACCAACAGCCTTGCATGCCATAGCAAGTTCACATTTCTTATCAAGACAACCGCAATAAAAATCCCGTTTCAAAGCAGCTTGAGGGAGAATCGACCACTGTCGGCAATGGCCATCTTGGCCTCGTCATATCTAGCTGAGAGGACAAGAACATACATAAAAAAGAGGCAAGGAAGAAAGGATGAATGTCCTTCTTCCCTACCTCTATTTTACTTTACCGGTCGGTAGAGCTGCCATTTAAACTGCACGGCAAGCACGCGGAGAATGATTACCACAAGGGCCCCAATGATAGGGGCAAGATCCATGGCCCCAAAACGCCAACAGAGACAGATCATGATACTTCCCGCAATAGAAGCCGTGGCATAAACATCCATTACAAGGACGACAGGAATCTTTTGCGCCATGAGATCCCGCAGGACACCACCGCCCACTGCCGTTAAAAGTCCTAGGACAACAGGAAAAATATAGGATTCTGGTTCTCCATCCGAAAGGCCTACCATGGTTCCTGTAACCGTAAAGGAAGCAAGGCCAATGGTATCAGCAGCAATATAAAGAAGATTGAGGAACTTTTTTCTCCGGCCCTCCAAACGGTACGAAGAGATACAGTAACTGGTTACAATAGCAGCCAATAGGGCCAGTCCTATGGGAACAGGATTGCGCAGTGCTGCCGGAGGAATATGACCGGACAAGACATCGCGAATCATACCGCCGCCTACTGCCGTCAGGATGGCAAGAACGGAAATGCCAAAAATATCCATCCGTTTGACAGCACCCACAATGGCACCGGAAACAGCAAAAGATAGGGTTCCGGCAAGGTCAAACAAATTCCATAAAAGCCACATAAGAAATCTCCTTTTTGAATAAAATCGAGTGAAACGAACTGGTTGGAAGAAAAATAAGGGCTCTCCGCACCTATCTTATCCAAAAAGCGTCCAAAAAACAACAGAGGCAGTGGTTATTTCTTCTCTAAGGGGCCTAAGACGCGAAGCATTTCTTCCGGCGAGGTCTCTCCAGCAAGAACTTTTGCGCGGCCATCTTCGAAAAGGGAAGCAACCTGCTGCTGACGACCAAGCTCAAGCAGGGCCTTCTCACCCAGTCCTCGGGCAGCAGCCTGACGGCACGCCTCGTCAAAAGGAAAAACTTCCTGAACCGCAAGACGCCCGCTGTATCCCGTTCCTCGGCAATGGGCACAGCTGGACGCATGGAAAAGATGAAGCGGCCCCTTGAGAGAAAAATACGTCCTTTCCCAACTATTTTCCCCAACGGCATAGGCCGTCCTGCACTGGAGGCAGAGCCGTCGCAAAAGACGCTGGGCCACAATTCCCTTCAGGGCCGAAGCCACAAGATAGGAATCAACCCCTAGGTCAAGAAGACGGCTTACAGCACCAACCGCGGTGTTGGTATGAAGCGTACTGAAGACAAGATGACCGGTGAGCGCGGCATGGACACTCATTTCTGCCGTTTCCCGATCACGGATCTCACCTACGACAATCAGGTCCGGGTCTTGTCGGAGGATGCTTCTCAAGCATCTGGCAAAAGTGAGGCCAATCTTGGGGTGCACGGCAACCTGGCTGATGCCGTCAATCTGATATTCGATGGGATCTTCCACGGTAACAAGGCTCCGACCGGATTCATTGAGGGCCTGCAAAATGGCATAAAGCGTTGAAGATTTCCCCGATCCCGTCGGTCCGGTTACCAGAATCAGTCCATAAGGTTCATGCAGAAGCTGATAAAGCCGTTCCAGGTTTTCTTTTGAAAACCCCAGATGGTCCAGGGAGTAAAGACCTTTTCCACTGTCTAAAAGGCGCATGACAAGCGTTTCTCCGTAAAGCGTAGGAAGGGAAGAAACACGGATATCAATGGAACGGTCCTGGTAAGTCATTTGGATACGGCCATCCTGGGGCAGGCGTTTTTCTCCAATATCCATGCGGGCCATAATTTTATAGCGGGAAATCAAAGCATCCTGCATGACCGGTGGAATCCGCATAAGGTCCTGCAGGACACCATCCATGCGTCCGCGGATGCGAAGTCCATTTTTTTGCGGTTCCAAATGGACATCGCTGACAGACAGATCCAGACAGACTTCAAGGATTTTCTTGGAAGCGGCAATGATATTTCCATCATCTCTGCCGGCATTGGAAAAAAGCGCCTCTTGAAAAAAAGGGGCTTGCTGTGTCTGGGATTGGCTCATCATCATTCCTCCATATAATAAAGCAGATAATGCGAAAAAAGGGACGTTCGTCACGAGAAAACAGCCTTTTACCATGAAGCGCCCCCCTTTTAATCAATCGGGGTAGGAAAAAAGAACAGGAATCAGTATAATAAAAGACGTTATTAAGCGTTCTTTTAATAGAGTATCATACTTTTCTAAAAAAAGCTGAATATTTCTGTCATATCTTTCAAAGGAGGAATAATGATTCATCCATCAGCCCTGAAAAAAGCCTTGAAAGAAAGAAAAAAAAGAATTTTCTTCCTTTTTCCCTTTCCGCTTCTTATTGGCGTTCTCATCTTCCGTCCAAAAGATTCCTTGCCCAATGAGCCCCTTTCCCCACCGCCTGCCATTATACCCGTACTCCCCCAGAAAGAAGAAAAAGCAGGTCTTGTGCCGCCCCGTAGGGATCCTTTTGAAGGGTTGTTTCATTCCCATTCCCCTGTGCCGCATCCCTTTCCTACGGCTAAAGATGATTCCCCTTTCCCTTTTGGGAAAAGGGAAAAGACTGAAAGCCCAATGCTGCGCCTTAGCGGAATCCTCACGGTCGACGGATGCCGCAAAGCACTCTTCATAGGCCCAGAAAAGACCTATCTGCTGGAAACCATGGATAAGATTCCACAAAGAGGGCAAGTGCGCGCCATCCATTCCGATTCGATCATCTGGAACAATATGGTCATCCCCGTTGGTGAGGTGATTCCATGAAACGTTTTTTCTTCCTGTGCCTTTTACTTTTTGTATGCGGCAGAGCCTTTGCCGGTCCCTTGGTCAGTCTATCCGTAAAAAAAGCGCCGACCGAAGAAGTCTTTCGTTCCCTGGCTTCCATGAGTGGAAAAAACATTGTCTTTCCTGAAGCCCTTACGGGGGAACTTTCCCTCACCCTTCATGACTGTCTCTTATACACATCTCCGAGCCCACGAGACTCCTGAGCATCTCGTA
>ENA-OZER01000426-OZER01000426.1-human-gut-metagenome-genome-assembly--contig:-NODE-426-length-10611-cov-4.856196_pt1 | contig 10611 bp, 7 predicted proteins | sample MGYA00244612_ERZ653622 | MGnify/ENA primary metagenome ERZ653622 (study PRJEB26926, sample SAMN06164924) | human gut metagenome | biome: ENVO:00009003; feature: ENVO:2100002; material: ENVO:00002003... | reverse complement strand
GGTGCATGGTAGAACAGAGGGTGTTCCAGCCCAGCCATGCCCAGATCATGTAAAATGTGTTCAAACCGCTTTGCCAGCATGGTATCCCTCCGTTCTCATGTCATTTCATACAGCAGAGCAGCATCGCCCTGCACCAGTTCCAGATGGGAGCGCAGCGTATTAAGCCCGCTTTGCACCGCCTCGGTGGGCAGATCCCAGTCCGGGGCAATTTCAGCGGCCAGCTCCGGGAGATCCTGCTCCCGCAGAGCTGCCAGCAGTTGAGACGCCAGCTCTCCCTCCAGCAGAGCGCAGTCCAGAGTGTCCTCCGTCTGGGGAGCAGGAAAACGGACATCCAAATCCAGCTCGCTCTCACACCAGTCCCAGATGGCCATATAGACCGCGCCGGAGCAGTCACCGTCGGACAACTCCTGCCGCTGGTTATTTTTTATCAGATAAAAGGACGCGATCTGTGACATGGTGGTTCCTCCTAAATGTTATTCGCTTCCATCAGCCCTTCGGCCTGCAACCGGATCACATAGAAAGCCCGCACCCAGTCCAGTTCCTGCTCCATGGAGTCCTCCAAAGCCAGCAGGCGGCGCTTGCCAAGCCTGCGATCCAGAAGGGCAAAGATACGGACAAGGGGATTCTCGCTGACAAGGCTTTTCTCGATGCTCTGGTTGTCAAAGATCCCAAACGCCTCATAGAACACCTTTTGGTCAAAGGTGCCCTGCTCCAGCGCATAGGCATGAGCCTGATTGATGGCCTCTTTTGCGGAGTCGTGATCTTTCAGCGTGGTGGAGCGCAAGTGATGAAATTTCGTCCACACATTTTCAAAATAGGTGTAGTAGTTGCTCCGCAGCACTTCCACGCCGTCCACACGAATGGCGGCCCGGCCCTCATGGTCGGCGCTTTTGCTGTAACTGGTGGCAAAATACTGGATGTGGCCCCGGAGTGCCGGGCACAGGTAGTCATTCTCCAATTTGTTCCGGATTCCACTCCAAGTGGATACTCTACTGTTTGACATAGGTGTTGTTTCCTTTCTGCTGATTCCTACTGCTTTTGGAGATACTCCCGGAAGCATTCGATGAACTCCCGATTCCGCTTAGGGACATCGAACCCCTTCCGATGGGGGAAGAACCCCTCCTGTTCCACATCGTCCAGCAGCTTGGGCAGATTGGAAAACCGGGCAAAGAATGGTAGTGCATAGTCCTGGATCTGCCCGGAAATTTCCTGGATAGAGCGTTCCCGCTCCAGCAGAGTAGATACCTCATAGCGGGGGAAGTCATCATACCGGTGGGTCAGCCGGGCGATGGAGGTACCCACGATACCATCATAGGTTTCCTCCGTCCCTTCCTGCTCACTGCGCCACTGGGCAATCACCGGGGAACTCACATCGAAGAAGGCAGTAAAAGTGGTGGAGCCAAAGCGGATGGAGGGGGAAAAGTAAAAGGAGAACACAAAGATGCCGTCTTTTTTGTAGATGTCATTTTTGCTCTTGCGGTATTTGTAGCCCAGCGGGTTCAAAGGCTCCGCGATCCGCTCACAGGTATAGACGAAGATCTCACGGGGCTTGGTTCCCTTGGGAAAATCCTTCTTCTCCATGTTGCCACCTCAATCAAAATCCATCCAGACCAGGTGCTTTCCGCAGTGGAGGCACTGGAACAGATAGCATTGCAGATGCCCGCCATTGACGGATTCCCGGATCATATCTTTCTGCTCCTCGTTCCACATGGGATCGCCCAGCACCTCCTCCAGCACATCCAGTGCCCGCAGTTCTCTGGCACCCACATAGCCCAAAAAGGCACAGTAGTCGCCGCAGTGAGCGCGCCAATATTCCTGCTGCCAGCCGGAGTAGCCGGGGGTGCGGTGGATCAGTTCGTCCAGCTTCTCCGGATCGTCTACACCATCGTCCACAGAGAAATCGTCTTGAAAGCTGCCGTCATATTTTCGGGCCGCCTCGCCGCTGGCGATACACTCCGGACACAGATACGCAATTTCATCTACCGAATAGAATGGACCAGTATAGTAGATGTGGGTCGTCTTGCCGCAGCAGCCGCAGATAACACCTTCTTTGGATTCCTCAAAGGCCCCGGTATCCAGCGGGTCCGGGTGATACCGGAAGGCGGGCAGGCCCAGCTGGGCCTGCCGTTCCTTCTCTTTCTGCTTTTCCTCCGGCGTTTTGGGCTTGGGGAGGGCGTAATGATTGCCCCAGTTTTCCGCATAGTCCTTCAGCGTGCCCAGCCGCTTGAGGGTCTTTTTATCGGAACGATTTCCGATTTGGCAGAGCAGTTCGTAGGCATCCTCCTTGAAGTCCAGCAGATCATACACATCTACCAGCACTTCCTTGGCCTGCTGATCCTCACTCTGCTCAAGTTCTTCCTTGAAGGTATATAGAGCGCGGACACTGTCCGGACCTTCATTGGTCGCAACAAACTGTTTTTTTAGTTCGATATAGGTTTTCTGATATTCTGTCATTGGTCGCACCTCCCATCAATCCCACCAGAAATACCAGACGGTGGATTGGTGTATAGTATCAGCCAAAGTGCCAATACTTGCATTTTGGTCCAAATCAGGACAAAAACCGTATTGTTCCACAGCTACATCTATGGCCTTCTCCTTGGGGACAGGAGCCGGGAGCAGAAACTCCAGCTCATCGTGGCTCATGGCGGCAGGCACCGCGTCATACTGCTCGAACCAGTATTTCGCCACTGCCATTAGCTCCAGCGTATCAGGACATTCATTCCAGTTTCCGAAGGGCAGGTAGGCAAAGATCTCCCAGGGGTTCTTTACCGGAATTTTAGCCAGAATTAGCGGAACGGTCATATTGGTATCAGAATCCCAATAACTTGCGAAGCGGTCGTTGTTGATACCGCCGTCTATCTCACCAATAATTTCCTCCTCCCAGTCCATATCATCCTCCTCGGCTTCTTCTTTGCGCTGGCCGGTCAATTCCTCCAGAACCGCCTTTCCGTCCTTGACGGGAGCGGAGAGCATCTTCTTCCGGTATTCCTCCACAGCTTTGGGGTTAAATTCATAGCAGTCTGCATCGTTTTCCGGGTCGGCATTCATCACCAGACACTCCAACAGCGTTTCATCCGGCTTGATGAGAACAGGAATAAAGTCCTCCCGCACGCCCAGCCGCCGGGCGTAGCTGTATGCTGACATGATGGGATCATCATCTGCCATAGACGGGAAATAGGTGCACTCACAGTCCAGATACTCCATAATGGCCTGCGCCACCTCGGAAGGCTCCAGCGTATCCTCGTCAAAGTCCTGTCCCTGCCAGTTGACAAAGCGTTTTTCAATGACCTTGGCCATGGCCTGATAGTATTTCTCATCAAAGGGGATAAATAAATATGTCTCCTGTTGAAATTCATTGGAGTGATACCGGGACGGACCAAAATATTTCAGGGCATAGTCATCAATGTCGGCAGGATAATAGGGCGCATCATTTTCTCCATAGTAATAATGGGCAAAGGCACGGCCTTTCTGGTTGAACAGAGCCGAAAATAGACAGCCGAATAACTCCTCCCGGATGAATGTTCGCAGGTCTGTGCTGCCTGGATCGGCTTTGACCTGGTTTACCACATCACCATGCTCTTCCAGGAATTTTTCGCCCATCAAGTCATGCTCCATGCACCAGCGCAAATAAATCGCCATGTGATTGTAGGCGTTGATGGGGTCAATGGGAAGCTCTTTTTCCTCAATGCTCTCAATATGATAGGAAACATCATCCATTCCTATGCTGTCATCGTCAGTCTCTGGCTCTACTTCTGTGGGCTCATAGGAGATTTTCAGAGTCATCTGCTCCTCCGGCAGAGAGACACCGGGGCTGCGGGTGATGGTGTGCTTATCATCCGCAGAAAAACCGATGGTTTCGCCGTCTTGCAGCGTCACATCACACGCCAGCACATAGGAGGCAAGGCTGGCCAAAAAGTCCCGCAGATCCTCCGGCTCGGCGTCAGTGTTCAGCACTTCCATTTCCTCCTTGCCGAACACATCCATGCCGTAGGTGTAGCCGTTTAGGCCCCCCTCGCTCCGGTACAGGCCGAACCAGACCCAGTTGAAGATGGGCAGCTCGTCCTCTTTTATCATATCGGCAAGGCCCTCATAGAAACGAGGCTCAAATACCACGCCGCTGGTGTAGACACCGGTGGCGTATTTCTGCTTGCAGCACACTGCCATCGCCTTGGTGAACAGCTTACCTCGTTCCAGCAGTTTTTCCTCCTCGCCCAACACAGCCACCATGATATGGGCCTTGTGCGCTTTGGCCACTTCTACGGCCTCTGGCCACATATAGTTGTTTTCGGCGTTGATCTCAGCTTCATTGTCCGGGATGTGACCGTGGAAGAGTGTCACGATCAGCATCATTCCGCCGACCCGCATTACCACAGCGTCATCGCTGTTCTCATCGTCTTCGTCGCCCTCATCCGGCTCCTCATCTACGATGCCCCATTCTTCCCGTAGATCCCGAATCAACTGCTCCTTGTCCCACTCTACTTTGGAGAGGAGCACAGACCCGGCAAAGGAGCCCTTATGGTCGGTTTCTTCCTCGTCAGCATCAACATCTTCGTTAAGATCCTCTACATCTTCATCCGGATCATAGAGGGATTCATGCTCCAGTCCGCGGATAAATTCCTCAAAGCTATCTGCCAGATGGGTGATTTTATAGTCATTTTCCTGATCCACATGGACTACCGCAGGCTCTCCCTGGGGACCGCAAGCCCGGTAGTCCAGGAAAATCATATCGTGTCCGGCGCTTGGACAGTCGCAGATGGCCACGCCGATGGCAGGATACTCCCACTCATCGATCATAAACTGACTGCCCATCTCTCCACAGAGGGAGCAGTTCTTTTCCCGTCCGATTCCGAAAATGCCGGTGATGGCCACATGATCATCTGCCCAACAGGTAGGCTCATCGCAGGGATAGCAGGTGTTCATCGGAATGCCACCGTTGTGCTGCTTCATCAGCCAGATATAGGCGGCGGGCAGCTTGTAGCCCAGTTCCTCCTCCACGCTGGCAATCAGCTCATCGGAAGGCGGATCACTGACATATTCTTTCAGTGCATACCAATTATCATCCCAGAAGTTGGTGAGGTCGAAACCCTCAAATGGGGTATCACCGGGCACGAATTTGGCCTTCTTCTTCCGGCTGCGCTGGCGTTTCCGGATCTCCGCCTTACACTCCCGAATTACCGCCGGGGCATTTTCATCCTCCGGGTCCAGCTCTGCCCACCGCTGGGCGTAGGGAATGGCCTTTTCCTCCTGACCATAGAGATACTGATAGCCGTAGGCCATCCGCATATTCCACTCCGCCTTGTCCTGACCTTCCTCCCGGACGGACTCCAGCACCTCAATGGCCCTCTGGAGGGCTTTGTCTCCCTTGAATTTCAAAGTACCCTCATCATGGTCCCCGATGATGGCGTAGTTCTCCAGCGCCCGTGCCAGGGCGTAGGCGGTGCGATAGTTCCTCCAGTCCTCTGGGATGGCATTGAGTGCCTGGATGCAGCGGGTGTACTCGTCCTCGTCGTTCCACTGCTCCAGCTGAGCGAAGAATGCTTCGGCGTCCTGTTGGGTATAAGGAATATAGTCCATGCCCGTAAGCGTTTCATCCAACTCGTCATCCTGATTTTCAGTTTCTGTCCCATCATCTTGTTGCTTTAGAGGTACAGAACCGGCTTCACGGCGGAAGGTGTGGAAGATGGCCCATGGGATATCCGTGCCTTCAAAGAACTCTTTCGCCATGTTCAGCGCCTCTCGGATGTCCCAGGCGATGAAGTCCACATAGCCACAGTAGAGGCCGGTGGCCCCGCCGATGAGGGCGAGCATCTCCGATCCGTCCACGGTGGTGAACAATTCCTCCAGCTTGTCCCGGAAGTCGAAAATCTTTTCCGATCCTTCCTCCTCCCGCAAGGTATCCAGGGGATAGCAGAAAAAGCCCGCTACCGCTCCGTCGGCATGGAGATCGTCCATAAAGTCGTTGTCGGCATTCAGATAGCCGTTGATGAGCGGCACACAGCAGGTGGAACCGGCCATTACATCCAGCCGCCAATCGGCGTTGGGGTCTTCATTGGGTTTCATTTCGTAGCCAAGATAGCTCTCCAGATAGGCCTCCGGATCGGTGGAGAGCTCCAGGCCCTGCTCCCGCAGTTTGTCGGGCAGCTGGGACAGGAGGAAGGACGGCTCTGCCTTGGGTTCCTCCAGCACATCAAAACTGTCTATGTATCTCATGTGGGGGATCTCGCCCAGTATCTGATCGGTGAGGGTGGTGAGCATCCACCAGACTCGGCCTTCCGCCTCCCGGAGCATAGGCAGCAGCTTTTCACAGTAGGCGGAGATGTTGAAACTGTTTTCGCCCTGTTCCTCCAGCCAGATCTGCACATCCTCACCGGAGATGTCCCAGCTGTCGTCGGTACGCAGGCCGATATTCTGGGAGGGCTGACGGCCCACAAGGATGTTCCAGTGCTCCAGCACCTCCTTTGGGGCGTGTTTCTGGAAGTAGACCAGCTCAAACAGCTTGACCTTATTACCCTCCGGGGTGAGGATCAGCTCATGCTTTTCGCCATTGAAGCCCAGCTCGAAGGAAATTTCATCAAAAACCAGATTCAGGGTGTCCTCCATTTGGGCCACGAGTTCTGCGCCGCGGGTATGATCTTTGTCCTCATCCATCATCTGGCGCAATTCTGCTTCCATCTCGGCAAAGGTTTCCCACCAGTTCTCTGTCCGCTCTCGGAAGCACTCCGAGAACTGGGGCAGAGAAATGCCTTTCGTGCACCAGTCGATCAAATCCTCAATGTCTTGTCGGGTGTTAAGTTTCGGATCATCACCGGGATGCTGTTCCAGAGCTTTTTCAAAATACCGCAGAGCGCGGCCCTCCTGATCCAGATAATAATAGGCATACCCCATGCGGAAATTCCAGGAATAAGTATCTCCCAGTTCCTCCTCGTGGCACTGCATCAATTCCAGTGCCCGGTGAAGCTGCTTTCTTCCCTCCGGTTCGCTGGAGTCCGCCAGATTGTTGTAGGCTCGCGCCAGCTCCATATCCATTTCCGGGGTACGCTCCTCGGTAGGGATGGCCTCCAGCGCGTCTACGATTTTCTGGTGTTTGTCCTCCTCATGCCACTTCTGGCACTGCTTCAAAATATCCATATCCGGGTCCTCCTCGTCCTCATCCGGTTTCCAGTCTTTGATTTGCTGGAACACGCCGTTCTCATCCCGCTCAAAGGCGCAGGGAGCAGGGGTGTTCAGCAGAGGGATGATGTCGGGATCGTCGTTGCAGATTGTGTTCAGCTTGTAAATCCCGGCATTGTTGGGGTCGTCCATGTACTCCTCGCTCTCATCACCGGCGGTGAAGCGCCAGCCGCTGTCCCAGTCGCCGTCCGGCTTCTCCCGGTAGCAGTAGCCAACCTTGCAGCCCTCTACCGTGATGCGGTTGGTGGCAATGCAGCCATCGGCACCCTTCCAGTCAGAGAGTAGAGATTTCACATCCTCCGCTTTCACATGGTAGTCCCGGTTGCGGCCAGCGGCCTCGTACAGATCCTTCCGCAGCGCCTCCACATCCCGAGCCATCTCCTGGATCTCCTCGTCGTCCATCATCTCGCTGAGGTCGTATTCCAGCGGGTTCTGGGCGAAATCCGCCAGGGACTTGTTCATTGCGTCGTGTTCCTCCGGCGTGGCGGTGATGCGGATACGGCGGGAGGGGGTGTTGTACTCGTCCAGATCTTGGAGGTTCACACTGCCGCTGACGCTGCACTCCAGCAGGATGGCGGCCAGGTCGGTGACCACATCAATAGCAAAGTGAAAATCCATTTCCACACCACTGGAGTGGGTGAACTCCAGATACTCCACAGTCTGGCGGAAGCCCCAGTTCTGCTTGTCCAGCCCAATCTTGGTGAAGATTTCGCTGAGGGGGATTTCCTCTTTCTTCTGGTCTTCTAAAAAGGCCACAAGGTTCAGACTGTCATCCGAGCCTCCGATAAAGTTGCCCCAGTATTTTTTGATATACATCTGTCACACCTCCTGTTCTGAGATCAGTCGCTTGATGAGCCAGCCCAAATGTTCCAACCACGCAGGAGCGATCTCACCGCTGTCCTCGTTCTTCCAAAGATCCACAATCTCACGGATGCCGTCCTCGTCCGGCACCTCGTTTTTGATGTCGGTGAGCTGCCGCAGCAGGAAGGCAAGGGCTTCTTTGGATGCTGTGAAACCGGTGACTTTATCCCATATAGCTTCTTCATGATCGTAGTCCAGCTTGCTGTTATCCTTCCATTGGAAATACAGCTCCGCCAGAGCCATAGCGGTGTTATCATAGAGAAAGTCGATGTCGGAGAGATCTTCTCCCAACATACCTTCCTCTTTCATCAGTTCGATCATCTCACCCAGATCCATTACCAGATGCTCCGGTACATATTCATTTTTGAGGATGTCCAGTACATCCAACCCTTCGTCACGCTCTAATGCTTTTATGCCCCATGCTCCCATGTCGGCACCTCTCTTTCTTTATTTCGTATCAAGCTTCTATTGTCAATCATAGTTCTCCAACCGAATGATAGGCCGATAAAAGTCATAATCTCCGTTTAGTTCATTGTCCTCCTGCACTTCTGGCTTACAGTGGGGCGAACAGGGCAGGAAACCGAGAAATGGACCCAGCCCTCCGCAGATATTGCATCCGCCATCGCCGCCGCAGGTGGTAAGCCTATCAGCCTGCACCACTTCCCGCATATAGGGATCGTAGGCGATGGACAGGCCGAAGAAGTTGGGTTCCTCCATGTCATAGGGCCGGTTCTCATCCTCATCCATGTTCTCAAACCAGTGCAGACGCATGGAGTAGTCTAACCCATCTCCCCATGGAAACAGGGTCCGACACCCGCCGCCACACAGGTAGGCCCACTCGTCCGCCGTGGGCAGGGAGAAGCCCCTGTTTTCCAGCATGGCAAGAAGCGCATCGTAGTCTGTGTGGTTATAGATACAGATCTGAAAGCCCTTTTCCGTCCGCTCAATGCGGGCCGACTGATGCAAGGTAAGACTGCTGCTGTCACTCCAGGCAAAATCACGGAATTCCTTCAGCCAGTCAGGGTGGACAGTCAGTCTGGGATCATCCATTTTGACTGGCTCCCAGTTAATTTCCTCCAGCTCCCGGCCCACCAGCATGGGTCCAATGGCCGCCTGCCGAACAGGAGCCATGCTTTCCCGAATCATCTCCTCCGGGTCCCGCTCCATTTCCCATTCTCGGAACAGATACTCCAATTCCTCCCGGCTCTCCTGATTCAGTCCCACGGCAAACTGCTCCCAGCCCAGGGTGACGGTATCGCCGGGGACAAAGACGAACTCCCGGCCATCTTTCTCGAAGATGCCGGTGGTGTAGCTCTGGCCCCAACGGTCAAAGGTATGTAGACCGAGAAAGGTCATATCATAACGATCAGCCAAGCTTTCCATCAGCGTTTGCTTCTCGGTTGTATCCATTTGATTGAATTGGGGACGGGACAGTTTTTCGTTCATGGCAAGTCCTCCTTCGATTCGTTTTGCGTGTTCCAGCAGATAGCTCCGACCATCCTGCTTGGCCCGTTCCAAGTATTGTGGAAGCAGGTCGGAATGGATGGCGTCCAGTGAGACCAGAACGGCGATCCGCTGGTATTCCGGAAGTTCAGGAGAGTAACAGTTGCGCTCCCAGAACAGCGGAGCGAACTGCTCCACACAGTCAGGACGCAGAGCGGGCATCGCCAAAAGTGCCCGCCGGCTTACATATTCATTGGGGTCCTTTGCGAAGTCCAGGATCATGTCTTTGACTTCCTGGCTGCACGGACATTCTGACAGATATGCGGCAAACTGCCACTTGGCCTCACTCTCATTGGAGGCTGCGGCCCTGCGGCAGAGGCGCTCGAACCATTGGGGATGGGAAGTGGTCTCCTGTATAAACCCCTCCGCTTCGTTGTCCCTGGCGATCAGATAGACCATCTCATCCAGTAGGACGCTGTCTGCTGTTTCTGCATCCATTTGGGTCAACACATGGCAAAAGGCATCAAATATATCATTCCACGCAGGGTAATCGACCTCCCATGCACCGCCGATCTCCTCGGTGGTTTTTCCGGGATAAGTGATTTCCTGCCACTGATGAAATTTTCCTACCTGCTCCAGCAGGCACTCCCTGATGTCCTTTGCCATACGCTTACCTCACAATTCTTTGCACAGGTTTCCCAGTTCCAATGCCTGTTCCACAAGGCCCAGGAGCAGGCTGGAAAAATTCTCGGCAATCTCCTCCAGATCGGCATAGTCACGGTTATAGCCCCGGACTCTGCCGCTCTCCAAGTCGATAAATACGATACTCCCGTCACCCAAGCCTCCGATTGGAAAGGTGGGGCCGTGGTCATATTCGCTCATGTAATCCTCATAAGCCTCTTGAAAAATCGGGTAGGCTTCTTCCAACTCTTTCAGTGTGAAGATCCACGGCTCCGCCAAATAGCAGCCGCCGAAGTTCAAAAGCAGCCAGCGGTACTCTGCTGGGATGGGAGTATACCTGCTTTCAAATCGTTTCACAGCATCCTCCGGTTCTGGGCGGGTACCCTTTGTGAAGGCACTTGCTTCATAAGCGGCCTTGATTTTGTCACGGTATCCCTCCAATTTTCTTACCTGCAT
>ENA-OZER01000413-OZER01000413.1-human-gut-metagenome-genome-assembly--contig:-NODE-413-length-10916-cov-3.822576_pt1 | contig 10916 bp, 16 predicted proteins | sample MGYA00244612_ERZ653622 | MGnify/ENA primary metagenome ERZ653622 (study PRJEB26926, sample SAMN06164924) | human gut metagenome | biome: ENVO:00009003; feature: ENVO:2100002; material: ENVO:00002003... | reverse complement strand
GAATATGCTAACGTGAAAACATAACAAGCAATGATGATATCTTGGAGGATGAATGGAAGAATATAGTGTATTAGATATTTTTTCTTATGTACCAAAGCAGAAAATTGACTTGGAACAGTTGGAAACTATATTTGTTAATGAAATTAACAATGTAAATGCAGCAACGAATGGTTATTACGTCGAAAAATATAAACAAATCCATGAGTTAGAGAAAAATATAAAAATAGCGGTTGAAGATTTACAGAATGAAGGAAAGAAGATTGCATTTATTAAGAAAGGGCGAAAGATAATAGCTGTGGTAGGATATAAGGTAGCATAAGGATCAAAAGGATGCAATATAAGATATTGAACGTTGGAGAACGATGATGAAAAATAAACATAAATTATTTATACTTGGACTATTATTAAGTTTATGTCTTTGTGGTTGTGGTAAAACAAGTGATCAAAAATCTGATTTTGAATATCAATTGTTAGACGGTTGGGTTGAAAATAAGGTGGATAATACTTTGTTTTTTACACCAAATGCATATAAGGTTGGCTCAGAGGCGACTTGTGCTAAATATATGATTTCAGCAGGATATATTCAAAAGTTCAACACATCAGATGATTGGGGAAAGATAAAAGATGGGAAGATACAACAGGTATATTTCAATAATCATTCAAATGTAGAAGATTATGGGCAAGTTGATGGACTGTGTGCTCCGGGATATTTAATTAAAGTAGATTATGATTTATATTCAGCTGCCGCGTTGGAAAAGGAAAAAAATAACGGAACAAATATTTTAGAAATTGATCAGACTGGGCAGTATTGGGTACTTTATTTAGTAAAGGAAAATAAAAAAACAGGATATATATTAGCGTTGAATACTCGGAACTATACAAAGGAAGATATGATTGAGTGGGCCAAAAGCTTCAAATTCTAAAATATTTAAGTACATATGATAATAAAGTGTCAGATGCATTTTTAGGTAATGTAGAGAAGCCAAAACAAAAAGAATATGCACAAAGACGAGCATATTCAAAAAAAATATATGATGCTCTAAAAAATTTTTAATTGGATTTGAAGGGATAAATAATGTCAAAGAAAGCAATACCGGTAATTATTATAACGGTCTGTTTATTATTTGCGGGTTGCAAAGCTCCAGCAGATCAAGAACAGAAAAATAATACAGAAACAGCTGTCTTATCTACGGAAACACAGGAAGAGGATTGGAAACAGGTTCATTCTACACAAAAGGATCTGGAAAAACTTCCGCAGAAGATACAGAAAATTTTTTCAGATAATCAAACATTCTTTGATGTGGAAAAAGGAAAAGAATATGATAAGGATTCTTTTATAAAAGCATTGACAAAAGAAGGGTATCGGCCTCAGTGGGCAGAATTTCTGGTGGCAGACTGGGATAATGATGGAGAATATGAATTAGCTGTTTATATAAAAAACAGTCCGGATTATAATGACTGCAGAATTTTTGATGCGTCAAATAAGAAAGTGTATGCGCATGCTTTTACGGCCCGTGCAATTGAGGGAATCAGTGATATGGGAATTATCAGAGGTTCAAGCGGTGCAGCTGATACAGACTATGACAGATTGTTTCTGGATGGAAAAGAACAAAAATTTTATGATTATAAAGGGGAAAAGTTATATCTATCGGTAGAATATGCATGGAGCCATGATTCCATTGTCTCGGGGATATGAAATCAGAGCCGGGGGTATATATGCCGGATATTTATAATATATATGGGTATTAAAAACCGTGGTGCATATCAGGATGCATCACGGTTTTTTGTTGGCAGGAGAACGTAATAAAGAGATGAAGAATTTAACTGGTTTTTCATTGGGTATCATCCTCCTTTAAAATAATGATTTCTCGGTGAATAAAAGCATTTCTCTCTTCTTGGGCTAAATGATTGAGAGTATAAAAGAAAATGCCAGTACACCCCAAGACAATCAAAATTACAATGGTACAGGTTATTTTGACATTTCGTGAAAAGCGCAGGCTTCTTTTTTGCTTATCAATTGATTGCTCCGAAAAATAATCGTTTACCAGTTCCTGTGGATCTCCAAACTGTGAGACAAGCTGTTCATAATCGAGAGAATCCTGTTGCGCTGCATAAGAAATGACAGCGTCTTTCAAATCAGAAATAAATCTTGTGTCTGCGGCATGGTAGTGCTTAAACTGTTTCTGCACAGCCTTTATATATTCATCCGTAATTTTATCCTTGGTCATTGTATCCCCCTTTTTTCTACTGTGTAACCGTATATTTCAATACCTGTTGGATCGTATTGGCAGTCGCGTAATAATCCTCCAAAAGTTGTTGCAGATGCGTGCGGCCACTGTTTTCCAGATGATAATAAACATTCACCTGACGGCGTCCCACCTGTTTTTTGTAGTCTGAAATATATCCGGCATCTATTAATTTGTAGAGGGCGGGATACAAAGAACCAACTGGAATATTCAGGTATCCATCGGTCTGTTCCCGGATCAGGGTGGATATTTCATAACCATAATAGTCCTGCTGGCTGAGCAGATGCAAAATTAACAATTCGACGGAACCGCGCCGGAAGTTACTTTTGTTGTTCATAGGCTTCTCCTTATTTTGAGTGTATTGTAAATTAAATAAGATAATAAGTCAATGTATAGAAAAACTAAAATATAGTTGACATACACAATCGAATATGCTAACGTGAAAATGTAACAAGTAATTCAACATTCAAACACAGGAGAATAATAATGAAAAAAGAAGGTTCCACTGCTTCTATGCTGTGGCTGGATATCCGTAGGGGATTTTGCAGTAAGCGGTTTTGGGGCATTGTTGGGGTAGTTACAATTGTTTTTGTAGTGTTTCTTACACTTGACATCATATATCCATTACAAAAATATTATAATGGGTATGGAACGTTTGACTGGAAATTGGACTCAATTTCGATGGCTCCATTTGCTGTTCGTATCGGTATTTTATCAATGGATCTGTTTGTCACTTTTTTTCCATTTATTGGAGTAATAGCATATGCTGGAACGATAATAGATGAGCGAAAAGACGGATATTGTTATCAGATTATACAAAAAAGAGGGTTTCATTCCTATTACTGGAGTCATTTTGTCGCAAGTGGACTGCTTGGGGGACTTCTTGCGGTAGCTATTCTTATAAGCTTATATCTGTTGACAGACATTGGGATAGGACAAAATCCATTATGGAAAGATGCAATACAAGTGTATCTTACACCCGAATTTGGATCGGAAAACGAGACGGTTTATTTTGGCATCCATATTCTTACAAAATCAGCAGGACACGTTGAACTTGTATTGTTGGGAATGGTCAGCTTCTTTTTGACGGGATGTTTGTTTGGGTTGTTAGGAGCGATAATTGCATTTGTATCAGATGCACGGGTTCTTGTATATGCAATGCCAATGATCATTATGGAGACCGGGTGTGGGGGACTTTATGCAATTTCCCTGTTGTTTGGAAGAGATTCTGTTGCCGCAAATGTGCTGGCATATTTTTATAACATAACAGGAGCATATATTTCATTTGGAAACTTATTAAGCCGGTGCATTGTGATCTTTTTGATTATTTTAATGCTATGTATTGGAAAAGGGATGGAATCTAAAGTAGTTCGGTATTATCTCGGAGAGGAGATCAGACAGGTATGAGAGAAACCATAGGGGCGGTTGTTCGCAAACCGGTGTTTCGAATAAAATTAATTGCTATTTCGCTACTTTTCGTTGTTTCGTTGATTGAACAGGTCTCCAATAACTATATTCAGTCATCCGGGCAACAAGTGGGAAGAATGACGGTTATTTTATTGTTGATGCATACATTCAGTTATTTTTCATTTTATCTTTCAGTCTTTTTTGTTGGATATATATTATTGATTCCGGATATTGTTAAGGATGCATTTATAGAAAGGCAGACAATGATGCGGTGTCAGTCCCGTATGCGGGCGGCAAAGTATGCCATAGGAAAAATTATAGCCTTTTCGATTCTTTATGTTATTTGGTTTGTAATGCTTACCATCCTTGTTGGGGGGATCTGGTTTCATGACTTTTCATTGGCATGGCCTAAATTTATGGATATCCAGCAAAGACAGCTTGCAGCCAATGGATTATCTACAATTACATGGATTAATATACCGGTTGGAGCAGGCAAATATCCAACACTCCTTGTGGCAGGATTAATCTGTTTGCGAAGTACGATTGGGTTTATTTTTCTGGGATTGCTGGCTTTACTGGTAACATTAATTACTGGTAAAACGCGCAATGGAATGGGGATTGTTATTCTTTTGGCAGCGATTGCAGGCTATGTAAAACTATATATGAATGATGTATTTACTTATTGGAATTCAGCACATCCGATTGGAAATAAACGCAGTTATATTCGTATATCAAAGGCTACCATAACACCATTGTTTACAACCTGTATGAAATCGGATCAATTTATGCCATGGATGCGCTATGGTATTATTGCGGGCATTCTTTTATGTGTCATCACCGGAGCAGGAATTATGCTTTATTACAGGAAAGGGGATTTGGGCGATGAGGATCGAGATGAATAATGTTAACAAAACAATAAAGGGTGTATCGCTTCTGACAGACATTAACCTGGCACTGGAATCCGGACATATCTATGGATTTGTCGGAGATAATGGCAGTGGAAAAACGGTATTGTTCAAGGTGTTATTGGGACTGATGCACAAGACTTCCGGGACCATTCTGGTAGATGGCAGGGAACAGAAGGATCTGATGCAGGATGTTGGTTTTATCATTGAGCGTCCGGAGTACATACCATATTATTCAGCAAAAAAGAATCTGGAAATCATTGCGGCCTATCGGAAAGTCGCAGATGATCAGCGCATTTGCACGGTATTGGAGATGTTCGGCTTAGACCCGTCGGATAAGAAAGCGGTGGGGAAGTATTCGCTCGGTATGAAGCAAAAGCTTGCACTTTCCATGGCATTTCTTGAAGATCCGAAAGTATTGATACTGGATGAACCGCTCAGCGCGCTGGATGCAGATTCGGTGCAGGAAGCCCGTAAGCGCATTTTGGAGGAAAAGGAGCGTGGAAAGCTGGTTCTTATTGCATCCCATTATCCAGAGGATATCCAATCACTGTGTGATGAGGTATATTGGATGAAGAATGGACATATTCAGTTGCAGTAAATTTTGTAATTGGCTCGTAAAAATATCTGCGGTTTATAAAAGTGAAATTTTATCCCATTTGCTTTTTCCGGTAAAAATATTTGCATTAAAATGATATTATTCCCGTAACCATCTGCAAATATCAACAACTTGCACACCTTGATAATCATAGGTTTCATGATGCGTTCTTGCAATTATCATCTTAGGATAAGCATCCCTTATTGCAAGCAGTGGTGAATGTTCTCTTTCAAATGTTTTTTCATCCGAAATATTATCGCTTACCTGAATATATATTTGCATCTCACGTTTCTTAGCTACAAAGTCCACTTCTCTTTTATAGAGTTTGCCAACATATACCTCATATCCTCTTCTGCGTAACTCCAGATAAACAATATTCTCATAAACTCTTCCAAAATCCATGTTACGTGTACCATTGACTGCATAACGGAATGATGAATCGCAAAGATAATACTTGCTATTGTTCGCTAGGTATTTTTTCCCCTTTAAATCATACCGTTTTGCCTCATAGAACAGAAAAGCATTTTCCAAATAACCAATATATTTCGATACCGTCTTTCGGGTTATCTCACTTCGGTCATTGTTTAAGGTTTTGCTGATATTATTTGGAGAAAGTAAGTTACCAATACTATCCATCATAAATTCTGATATATTGGTAAACTCTGATTTATTTCTTATCTTATACTTTTCTACCAAGTCTCTGACAAGAATGGTTGAATACACATCTCTAACATAGTCATACTGTCTATCCTCAGTCTTATATACATAAGCCCCCGGCATGCCACCAGTTCGGACATACTGATCAAATGCATCGTCATATCCATCTGTAATTTCATAATAAGTTAGATATTCCATGAAAGAAAATGGATATACCTTTATTTCCATCGTTCTTCCGGTAAAAAGTGTTGCCAAATCTGAACTCAGCAAAAATGCATTTGAACCGGTAATGTAAATATCATAGATTCCTTTGGCGTAAATACTATTGATTGCAAGTATGTAACAAACTCTTGCAGCAATACTGATTTGCCGCTTCGTCTGATCCCCGTGATAACTTTTATATCTGGTGTCCCATACAATTCAATCAGTTCATCTAAATACTTTTTTCTTACTATAAGCTGCATGGTGCCATCCCCGTATTCCCACTTTTAGAAATTTTTTTATTTTTCGGTAATATAATTTTCAAACAAATATTAACACAATCTGTATCTTCTGTCATTATTCTATTCCCACTTTTTAAAAAATATTCATTTTCAGGTAATAAGCACCTGAAATCAGAAATCAGAGGTGCCTGACACAATAAATATTTAATCTGTCTATTTTAGAGGTATCATATCAGACAAGGGCGCTTTTTTTGATGAAAATCTTGAAGAAACGGACAAAAATGCAAAATATAATCTTGAAGAAATGCCCGGTTCATGTTATAACAAGGATATATTTGGGAGGTAATGATGTATTTTAAACGGAAAGCATATGACAGATTGTTAGAATGGAAAGCAAAATACTCAGATAAATATGCGGCTTTGCTTGAGGGGGCCAAACGAGTCGGTAAATCAACGATCGCGGAGTCTTTTGGGCAAAATGAATACAAGTCTTATCTTTTGATTGATTTCTCAAAGACAACGGACAATATACGCAGTTGTTTTGAGGATGTGGGAAATTTAAATATGTTCTTTTTGCGTCTTCAGGCCGAAACAGGAGTGACTTTATACGAACATGAATCATTGATCATATTTGATGAAGTGCAGCTTTTTCCACAGGCAAGGCAGGCTATCAAGCATCTGGTGGCAGATGGCAGATATAGTTATCTGGAAACGGGATCTCTAATCTCGATTAAGAAAAATGTAAAAGACATTTTGATTCCGTCGGAGGAGATGAAGATACAGGTATATCCGATGGACTATGAAGAATTTTGTGATGCCACAGGAGGTAATTATGAGCTCTTGCGCCAGATTTATGGTACAGGATCTGCAATCGGACAGGCAACGAATCGAAAATTAATGCGAGATCTGCGTATTTATATGGCTGTTGGGGGAATGCCGCAGGCGGTAGAAGCATACACGGAAGGTAAGAATTTCTCGGAAATTGATATGGTCAAGAGACAGATCATATCATTGTATGAAGATGATTTTAAGAAAATTGATGCGTCTGGAAGAATTTCTGCATTGTATCATTCGATTCCGGCGCAGCTCGCCAAAGATTCAAAAAAATATCGGATTTCAACAGCAATCGGGAAGAAGAGTAAAGCAAAAACAGAGGAATTATTATATGAGCTGATTGATTCAAAAACAATTTTGCCGTGTTATAATTCAACCGATCCACGTGTGAGTTTAGCAGACACAAAGGATTTTGACAGTTACAAACTCTACCTCGCAGATACAGGATTGTTTGTTACATTGATGTTTATGGATCGACCGGTGACAGAAAATGATGTGTACGCAAAGCTGCTTTCTGACAAATTACCGGCTAATCTCGGATTCTTATATGAAAATCTGGTTGCACAAATGATCGCGGCATCTGGCAGAGAGCTTTTCTATCACACATGGGAAAAGTCAGGCAGTACGCATTATTATGAAGTGGATTTCCTGATCTCGGAAGGAAGCAAAGTGAACGCTTTCGAAATTAAATCATCTGGATCTGGAAAACATGAGTCGATAAAGGTATTCGATAAAAAGTTTTCGAAAAATGTGCATGATATATATTTATTGTCGCAGAAGGATGTTGGAAAGGAAGAAAACTTGTTACTGAAACCATTTTATTTGATGCCTTTTCTAATTGAACAGGAGTATGTAAGAAATGATAAGATTTAATAACGATTACAACCATGGAGCATTTGCATCCATATTGAAGGAACTTGGCGCAACGAACAGCACAAGCTACGCCGGATACGGGGAAGATGAGTGGTGCGATAAAGCGGAAACCATCATAAAGAAGCTGGTCGATGATGACGATGCATTGATCAAATTCATTCCGGGAGCCACGCAGGCGAATTATGTCGTGATCGCTGCTGCATTATCTTCGGTGCAAAGCGTGATCGCTGCAGATACCGGACATATCAACTGTCACGAGGCGGCGTCCATCGAGAACACCGGACACAAGATTCTGGAACTTCCGAATACAGATGGCAAGATTACCGCGCAGCAGATCGCCGCTTGCGCCAAGGCGTATTACGATCAGGACGAGCCGGAGTATCTGACCGAACCGAAGATGGTATATCTGTCTTTCCCGACAGAAAAAGGTACACTTTATTCGAAGAAGGAAATTAAGGAGATCCATGATGTGTGCACAAAATATGGGATGTATCTTTTCGTGGATGGCGCGCGCATGGGATATGGACTTGGATCGGAGAAAAATGATCTTACTTTGAAGGATTTTGCGGAATTGACGGATGTATTTTATATTGGCGGAACAAAGTGTGGCGCTTTGTTCGGCGAGGCGCTCATTATTACTGCGCAGGATCTGAAGTATCGCTTTAAGGCCTACATGAAGCAGAATGGTGCAGTACTTGCGAAAGGCTGGCTGATGGGACTGCAGTTTGCAACGATGCTGGAGAGCGGCGAGTATTTTGAGGCTGCGAAGCGCGCCGATGCGCTTGCGATGCAGATTAAGAAAGCGTTTGAGGACAAGGGTGTTCCGTTTGCGGTGGAGAGCTTTACCAACCAGCAGTTTGTTATTCTGACGGAGCAGCAGAAGCAGGAGCTTGCGCAAAAATATTATTTTGAAGACGAAGGTGATACGCAGCGTTTCTGTACGAGCTGGGCAACAACGGAGGACGAGGTTGATATGCTGGTTACGGACATCGAAAAGTTGTGAAACATGTGGTGCCTGACACAATAAAATTATATGCCGGAGATTTATGATATTTACGGGTATGAAAAACCGTGGTGCATATCAGGATGCATCACGGCTTTCTTTTTACTGTAAAGTTCCGTTATAGGTAAAAGAAGCATGTACAGTCACATACCATAAAGTAGTGACGGAAGAGACTGACTGGGTATTCATTGTGTGATGAGGTATATTGGATGAAGAGTGGACATATTCAGTTGCAGTAAATGCAGTAAATTTTGTAATTGGCTCGTAAAAATATCTGCCATCATGTATAATAAAATATACAGAAAAAGATAATTATGTTGAAAAGGAGCCAACACTATGGGAACATATTTGAACAGCATAACTCCATATACTTTGTATAAAAGTGAGTGCTTAAGCGCGTATTTTGTGGATAAAACACTTATGCTCAGGGAACTGTTTCCGTATGTAAGTGCGGGAAATCGTCATATCTGTATCACCAGACCACGCAGATTCGGAAAGACAATTATGGCGAACATGATCAGCTCTTTTTTTCAAAAGATACCGGATTCAGGTGATGGAAAAGCTCTTCTTTTATATAACGAAAAAAGAGTCGAAAAGGAGGCGAATCTATGGATGCAGAAATGATCATACTCTGCGACGGTGTGGTAATCCCACAGAGCAAAAAAGAAATTGACGGGGGTGTCGCAATTGCAGGAGGACATATCCTGCGGATCGGGGCGCGTGCGGAATTATCGGATTATCTGGGAGTGGATACGGAGGTGGTGGAATACCATAATTCCACGCTGTTTACATTTGACCGTACAAATACAGAGGGAGATGCCAATATTGCAGTTGTGGCAGGAAACATGAAGCACCATGGACATGGAGATCTCAAAAAGACCGTGGGGCTTCGCTTCCTGATGTATCACGGAGATGTGGTAATTCAGAAGGAATTATGAAAAGTATAAACAATAAGTGAAATATCTGCCGGAAACCTTGACGCAGGGGCTTTCCCGACTTACTCTTGTAATTAAGAGATGTGTGGATACACATAGACAGGGAGGAAAAGACCGTGGGTAAGGTAATAGGAATTGATTTGGGAACGACAAACAGCTGTGTCGCTGTTTTGGAAAATGATCAGCCGGTTGTGATCACAAACGCGGAAGGCTCGCGGACCACACCATCAGTTGTGGCATTTACCAAAAACGGAGAGCGTCTGGTGGGAGATGCTGCCAGACGACAGGCAGCTGTCAATGTAGACCGGACATTTTTCTCCATTAAGCGTGAGATGGGAAGTGCGTTCCGGGCAAAAATAGATGGCAAACAGTATACGCCGCAGGAGATTTCCGCGCAGGTTCTGATGAAGCTGAAGCGCGACGCCGAAGCCTACCTCGGCGAACCGGTCACCGACGCCGTCATCACCTGCCCGGCATACTTCAACGACGCCCAGCGTCAGGCCACCAAGGACGCCGGCACCATCGCGGGCCTGAACGTCCTGCGTATCATCAACGAGCCGACCGCAGCCGCACTGGCCTACGGCCTTGAAAAGGGCAAGGAAGACGAGCGCATCCTGGTCTTCGATCTCGGCGGCGGCACCTTCGATGTGTCCCTGCTGGAGATCGGCAAGGACGACGACGGCTTCTCCACCATTCAGGTGAAGGCCACCAACGGCGACAACCACCTGGGCGGCGACGACTGGGATCAGAAGGTCATCGACTGGCTCGTCGGCGAAGTCAAGAACAAGTACGGCGTTGACCTGAGCAAGGACAAGATCGCCCTGCAGCGTCTGAAGGAAGCCGCCGAGCAGGCCAACGCAAAGCTGAAAGACCAGATGCTGCGCACCGCTGCAGAGTATGACAATTACCGCAAGCGTTCCGCCCGCGAAGCTGACCAGAAGTTCAACGATGGTGTTTCCCACGCGGTCAACCAGCTGTCTCTTATACACATCTGACGCTGCCGACGAACTCTAGG
>ENA-OZER01000402-OZER01000402.1-human-gut-metagenome-genome-assembly--contig:-NODE-402-length-11050-cov-5.023920_pt1 | contig 11050 bp, 5 predicted proteins | sample MGYA00244612_ERZ653622 | MGnify/ENA primary metagenome ERZ653622 (study PRJEB26926, sample SAMN06164924) | human gut metagenome | biome: ENVO:00009003; feature: ENVO:2100002; material: ENVO:00002003... | reverse complement strand
TTTTCCTGCGGAGTCTGCCGTTTCTGAACTTGGCGATTTTAATCGGAGGGTTGGAGGTTTCAACCTTGCTTAAGTAAGATCCTCCGGCAAACGATACTGTACTGTTCTTGGCATACGGGGTATTGGCGGATTCCCAATGACCTGCGGCTGTGATGCTCTCACCGTCAGCACCGTCACTGCCGTCCACAACCATCGGGACAGTTTCGACATCAACCGCCTGACCGTTCACGTAGAACACGAACTTCAAGCTACTGGTAAAATTACCGGAAGCCACCCCGACACCATCACCGATGGGAACCTCGGCCGCACCGTCACGACTGTACTTTAACTCCCCGTCCGTTGTGGCCGTAGTGACTGCACCGACTGTCTTCATACGCCGACAGGATACCGAAGCTACACTGTAACCGCCGTTCTTGTTCTTGCTGACCATCGTGACCGAAGTGACAAGGCTATAAATTACCGCATCGGAACCGTCCGCCCCGCCACGGACACCGGTTATCTTGAAAGTCAGTTCACGGGTATAGAGCTGCCCGTTCTTCATTGCAGCCAGTGTGATGGTGACCGTATTCTGTTCCGGAACCGACTTTCCGGCAGCGACGGATATCGCCACCGCTCCGGTGGCCTTGCTTGTGCTTGCCGTGAAACCGGCAGGCGTGCTGACTGTCAAAGATTCAAGGGTGAGTTTCTCGGTACCGTACCACATGGACACATGGGTAGTCCATGACTGTGCGGAAGTAGTAACGCCGGTACTGGTAAGAGCGACGCTCACCATCTCATTGTCAAGGTCGGCCATGATATTCGACTCCCCGTCCTTACTCCAACGGTGCACAGGGGCCGGAGTGCTCCATTCACTCCATACTCCATCACGCTTCACACGTTTGCACGCCCATTCCACCTGATGGTCGGCATCCACGCCAAGAAAATCATCTGTCCAGCCTTCCGGTATATAATCATCCTGCTGTTTCGATTCCGGCTTGTCAGGGGTAAGGCCGATGATGTTGGTACGGGTGTAGATCCACTCGTAACCTTTGCCGTCCTTACCGTCAGTCCCGTCTTTGACCATGACCATCCACAAACCATTCCGGTATATGTAAGTACAATGGTCAGCCGTATTTCGGTAGCTGTTACCCTCCTTGGGATTGGATGGATGGGATGCAAATTCACCAAGGAAGGTGATGCTTTCGCCTTTCAGCTCACGCCCGTCCAGAAGCATCTCCCAGTCTTCATGCACGGTCCAGTCGGCTGACTTCCCGGCAAGGATATAACCGCCATCCTTTTTGCGACGATAACTGCCGTTCCTGAACCTTGCGATCCTGATGGGAGGATTGGATGTTTTCACCTTGGAGATAAAAACACAGCCCGCCAAAGTGACCATGGTATTGACCTCGTATGGGGTCTTAGAGGATTCCCAATGACCGCCACCTATTACAGACAGGCCCGGATCACCCTTGTCACCTTTGGCGGCTGATACAAGCCAGTCCGGATTGTTTTCGGATGGCTCGGAAATAGTGCCCTTGTCATTGACGCACAACCATGTGGAACCGTTATGGGGCACACGGGAATAATATGCGTACTTCCTGCCCGGCTCCCAGCTAGGGAAGTCGATAGGAACGCGGACTGTGCTACCGGTAATTTCATCAATTTGAAAAATCAATCCCGTCATGATGATATCCTGCAATACCGCCGAGAACCTGTCGCAGTTGATCCCGTTGATGGTCATACCCTTCTTCTTGCCGAACCAGCTCTTCATCTGTGCCGGCTCCGGGTCCCAGGTGTTGGCATTGTCAACAAGGGTGATACAGCAGTTACCGTCACGCACGTCTATGATGATATAAGTCTGACGCTCCTTGTCGGTGAAGTTCCCCGTCTGTCCGAGACGCATCTCGTTATGGGGAACGAACTCATATCCGGGACGCGGAACCATCACGAATGTCTTCTCGTCGTAATCTGCGGAAGTGATACGGTACTGTATTTTCCGGAAACCAATAAAGTCACCGGTAGTGACGCTTTTGTCATGCCAGAAGCCTAGGAGGATATCGTCCGGCTTCTGTCCCAGCGGTACACCATCCTCCAGATCAGGGGTGACAGTATAGCTGCCGTCACTATTGGCGACAAAGCTTTTTATCTTCAGCCCTCCGCCGGGACTTATAGTATTATATCCTTCAAAATAGGTCTGACGGTTGAAACGAAGTTCTGGTACACTCAGAGAGCTGCGCAGGACCAGAGCCTCCAGCTCGGCACGGGCGTCCTCACCGATGTAACCTCCAGAAACGCCGGTAACGAAATCACCGAACTTGGCGTATTTCTTGATGACGGTTCCGCCCAACAGGGATAATAGGAAACCGGTGCGTTCCTCCGTATCCTTGCGCATGAACATGATCAGCGAGCGCAATGCGGAATACACGTTATGGTCTGTCGCAGGGGTGGAGTCGTGGCTTCCGATCACATACACACCGCTGCCACCATCGCCCGTATAGGTCTGTCCCTTTAGGGTAAGGCTCTCAACCTTTTCCTCCAGCTCCCCGATACGGGAATAGGCGGCGGTTTCCCCGACAGTATAAACAGGTGAGTCAAAGGAATAGTCAAGATTGAATTCAAATCCGATAACCCTTGACTGTCTTCCGTTCTCGAAATAAGCCTTGTTGATAAGGTTGACCTTTTGACCGATGCCATAGAAATTATGAACGCCATCCTCACGGTATGCGTCATTTGACATCATCGTGCAGCCATAGGTACTCGGGTCTATCTTGGATTTGGCAGCGTACTTTTCAGTCTTTTCCTTCAACTCCTGCTCGGCGGCACCCACAAGCCCCAGTTCGGTTATTTTCGTGCTGTCCCAGCCGGAAAGCACATATTCATCTCCATCCTGGGGAAAGAGCACATCACCGGGAAGCGGTCTGCCATAGTCCTCATTCCTGACTATCTCCCAAAGCTGTGCCTCAGGGTTCCATCCGCCATCCTCCAATTTCTCCGGCTTTCCCTCAGGATTGAACTTCACGGCGAACTCCAAACCGTTGAGAAGCCCGGATGCGAAACGTATCCTCAGCTCCTGACCGGGGAGGATATATTTCTCGGAAAAGTTAACACCCGTGTCCCTAAAGCGGTAGGCATTCCATTTTTCCTCGGTGGTTGTGCCGTCCTCATTCTCCACCTTGTCCGTCACTTCGATAGTGGTGACATCCGACATGATGCCTGTTCTTCGGGGATAGACTTCATCGAAGATAACCACCTGCTCGACGGCTTCCTCGGTAGTCATATCAGGATAAGCGTCAATGTAAGGAGTGCCTTCGGGAAGCATTAAGCGTTTTTGCACCACGCCGTTCACAACCACGGTCTCATCAACCGGACGGTAGTCAGATGGGATATTCTTTGTTGAGCCGAAAGCGTAGATACGGGTGGCATAGGTGGACCGGGATTCTGACTGTGACATTTCCTGCACGTTTTTCCCGATCTCGAAAATCACCGCATCGCCAGACTCACAACGTCCGAAATGGATGATGTTTTCAGTCACCCAACATTCGCAATCCCATTTCTTCGCCATCTCAAAACAAGCGTCAAGGATGTTGATGTTATCGTAACTCATCAACTGGGACTTGTTTTCGACTGTGGAATCAATGGAGAAAACAAAATCCTGTCCTTTGTATGTGTAACCAAGAGCTTTCAAATTTCTAAGGACTATACCGGCTTGTACGTCAAGCGGGGCGGTCAGGTTCCAGGACGCCTCCTGTCCGGTCGTCTCCGGGGTATATTTGAAGATTTTGTTTTTCCATTTCCAGTAGTAGGCGTCAAGTCTTAATTCGTAATCGTAGCCGGCGGTATTGGTGTTGAATGCGGGCTTCTGCAAGTCGCACATCTCGAACAATCCGAAGTTACATTCCACGTATGAGCCAAGTTTGAAATATATGGGATTCTCTAAGGAGAACTTTAACATGATGTAGTCCTCCTTCATCAGAGTGAACTTACGCTTGCAGCCTTCATTGATCAAAGTTGTAAGCTGGATAGCACCGGATATGTCTTTGATGTCGATTTGTTCCATGTCTTCAAAGTTCGGGGATAAAAAAAAGAGTGCCCAATTTTGAGCACTCACATACACGACAATAAAACCAATGTCGTGAATTAGCTTCTGTTTGCCGGATTTGGCTCGTTAAACTTGGCTGAAATTTTTCCGAAAGTTCGGTCTAAACTCTGTGCGTAAGTGACACTCTTGCCAGTATAAATAAGATGGTAAACCTCGCTACTATTAGCAGGAATCTGAATATCAACCACACCTTTATACAGCTCATCAAAGAAAGCTTTCTTCTTTGCTTGATAATCAGACTGAGAATTACTCTCGATAGTGAACGAAAGAGTTATTTCCCTCTCATCGACTTTAGGATTATTGATTATTACCCGTTTCCCATGTTCAAGTCGGCTTTTGTTCTCAATAAAATCCTTCATGGAAGCGGATGCCCCAATAACATCAAGAAACCCCTCTCCCATTCTCACACCCCATGTTGTATAAGCGTTTTCGCCATTAATTAATAATTCATCCATAGACTATAATTTTGCTGTATTCTTTTTAACTTCTGCTATATCTCTTTGCATCTGTTGAATAGGTTTGACGATTGCCCCTGTATTTTCTGAAATCTGTACCAATTCAAGATAAGATTGTGCTATCAAATCTCGCGTATCATCAGCGATATTCCTTGTTTCCGTATTTATGGAAAGTAGAGCATCTGCTTTTACTGTCAGTAGATTAAGTGATTGAGATTGAATAATATTCTGATTCTTTATCTCTTCTCCTGCAATCTGCAATGCTGTAAACCGCCCGTTCAACTCTTCGCCGGTATCTTGAGACATGGTTTGGAAACCTTTGCTGCTTGCAGACTGGGAAGCTGCTTCCTGTGAAATCTTGTCATATCCGGTTGCTGCGGCAAGCTCGTCACGGAGCTTCATGGCTTCGTCCACATAACCCATGTATTCATCCATCAGCTCCTTACGCTCATTATTGTCAAGCGTACCATCATCCTTCATGGCTTCACCGAATTTATCATACCATGTCCTCAGTTTGTCACTAAACTGTTCACCGATGGCATTTGACAGCATCGCCTGCATGAAATATTTGGATATGTCATCAGCAAAATCCTCCGCACTCTTCTCCATATCCATCAGACTGCTTATAAAACTGTCATACATGGAATCGAATGACATTCCGATCAGGCCCTCATAAAGACTGTCGGTCAGTTCTTCCAGTTTTCCTGCCTGCTCTATATAATCATCCAGCTTGTCGGTAACACGCTCACCGTAACCTCCCTTACCGGAAGATTCCATGATATCCCATAACCATACGTCCGACCGTAGAGCCTTCATCTGTTCGGGGGTCAGATTCCACAAGGAATCGGTGCCGGAGAAATCCTGCATGCCGGTAGCTTTTCTTGCGTGTTCCAGCATTTCATCCGTCCATTTCAGATAATGCTGCCAGCTGCCGTGGCTCTTATGATATCCGGCTTGCTCCTTTGCTATTTGCAGATAGTTTTTATTGACTTCCTCCTGATACTTTACAGCTTCCCTGTAAGATTCAACCGATTTCATTCCCTTGCTTGCCTTCATCTCGTCAGTCAGATCCTCGATGGCCGTTTGCAAAGTTTCATTCCTGTCCGTCAGCCTGTCTATCGTTTCCTGTACTTCCTTGGCGTTTCCACCTATTCCAAACAAGGAGTTGAAGCCTCCGAATGAGATTGCGTTCAGGATGTTTCCTATGCCGTTCCTCAATGACTTGCCGATTGTGACAAACAAATCCCCTGACAAGACATCACCGATAATTCCACTGACAGCGTTCAGAACAGCATCAAGCAGACCACCGACAAGATCACTTAATCCGTCTTTGAGTACGTCAATGATGGACAGAATCCATCCGACAATGGGGACCTCCTTAAGAGATTCTGACGTTTTTCCTATGACATCCTTGAATCCGTTCACGGTTTTGATAATTCCGCTATATGCGTTATACAATCCACCGGATGAAATCTGCTGCAAGCCTCCCAACAAATTTTCCATGCTTGCTTTCAGTATGGTGGCAGTATCAGTCACATTACGCTGGGCCTGATTGGCGATATCAGTCTGTGTCTTCACATTGGCGGATGCAATGTCAGCATTCTGCCGTGCTGTTTCAAGAGCGTTTGCTGCGGCTTGTTTCTCACTTTCCGTTCCGCCCTTCTGCGCTTTGGTGTAATCATCCTGTGATTTCTTTAGTCTTTCCAAAGCAGCTGTTTCAATCCCTATGGCACTGATACGATTCTGTTCTGCTATTTGATAGGCTTTTACATCCTCTCCAAGTTTCTTGAAGTTGACTCCACTTGTACCACCCAAAGACTTTTCCATCTGGCTGATGGCGTCAATCAATGATTTTTGGCTTGCCTGATCGGAGTTCTTGAACTTGTCAGTCCGTACATATTTTTTCGCTTCGTCCAAGGCGGGCTTTATCATGTCGGAAAACATGGAACCAAACTCACCGAACACAGTAACCCAATCTATATTGGCTTTTATGGCTTCTGTTTCCTTGTTCTGTATGGCAACATCACGTTGTTTCTCCAGTAACTTTACTTGTGCACTATTAACACCGTTTTCTTCCTGTGCTTTCCTTATTTTTTCCGCATACTCTTGGGCGATAGCCAATTTCTGCTGCTGGAACGTGCCATATTCTTTCAAGTAGTCGTTCAAAGCCTGTTGTTCGGCTTTCAGCTGTCCTTCAGTTACATCGGAAATATCTTTATCTCTCATACTTTCGGCATTGGTATAAGCTTCTGAAATTTTCTGTGCCTGCTTGTCGGTCAGCTTACCGTTACCGGCTTTGCTCCATTCTTCCTCCTGTTTTCTTATCGCATCAATCTGTTTCTGATAATCAAGGTCAATCTGTTTCAACTTCTTTTCCGTGCCTTCTCTCATCAGGTTGATTTCATCCTGTTGGTTCTGACGGTGAAGTGAAAGAAGTTGTTCGGCTGTCTTTTTTTGTTCTTTTTTTTGCTTTTCAGCAGCTTTTTCCTGCTTGGTCAAAGAACTACCAGTAATACCGCCCAAATTTTTATAGGCTTTTTCAGTTGTTTCTACTCGTTTCTTAGCTTCTTCATACAGCTTTGAAGTAAACTTGGATTTATTCTTTTCTATTTCAGAAAGTTTCTTCTTAGCATCATCCCAGTCTTTCTTCGCTTTCTCATAATCCTGCTTGTAGGTAGTTTTATTCTTCTCTGAATCAATTCGGGTTTGCTTGACTGATTTTGCTGTATCTATAAGTGTTTTTATGTCTTTCACATTATAGATTGCTTCATCAGACAAAGTACCCTTAATATCAATAGGCAAACGAAGTTTCACAGTTCCATTTTCCCCCTTTCCTCTGATACGCTTCTCCAACTCAGAGATGTAGCGGTCAAACTCATTAGTATTAACATCTTTAAGATTGGAAATGAACTGTTCGGAGATGCCTTTGCCTTTTTCTTGCAGCATGACATCACGCATAGCACGCAATTCTTTTAGTTTCTTCACATATCCATCAACGCCTTGCTGACCGGAAAGAGTTTTCAGCAGATTCTCGTAATATTTGATTTCAGATTCAATGTTAGAAAGTTCCTTGGTTTGCTTTTCTCCGGCACGTTTCGCATCTTCTTCCGTTATCTGTTGCTTTAGTTTAAGTATATCAGCCAACTTAATGGTTTCGATGTCATATTGAGCGAATATCTTAGGGTATTCTTTTCTTAACTCCGCTAAACTTCGACCTCTTTGTAAATCCGACAACGCTATATCACGAGAACTTTGTACGAGGGAATCAATCTTCTGTTTGTGTTCTTCTTCTTGCTTTTTAGCTTCTTCTTGCTGTTCATTAAACCTTCTCTGTGCCTTTTCTGCTTCTGTTGCCGAATCGCGGAAAGCCAACATTGCAACTCCAAGTCCTACTACAGCAGTAGCCAACAACACATAAGGATTGGTAAGCATTGCAGCGTTTAAAGCTAACTGCGCTTTTCGTGCCAATAAACGGGCATTGGTAAGTCCAATCTCCACAAGAGTATGTTTACTTTCGGCAGCAGTAACAAGCATCACTGCGGTCCGGTATGTACCATAAGTAACCACTAATCCAGCCAAGATTCTACCTACTGTTTCATAATTCTGAATCAACGAAGTTGTCATTTGAATACCGTCCATGATAACACTTTCCGACTTTGTTCCCAATTCGTTAAACACGGAATCCAAAGCATCCTGCATCATAGACAACTGACCATTGATAGTCTTTGAAGCATTCTCAGACATATTATAGAACTTACCACCTGCGGAAGTTGCATCAATGAATGCCTGTTGAACCATTTCAGCGGAAACAGCACCTTTGGACATTTCATCTTTCAAAGTTGCGATAGATTTTCCGGTCTTTTCGGAGATAATCTGTAACGGGTTGAATCCAGCGTTTATCATTTGATTCAAATCCTGCCCCATAAGTTTACCCGCTGCTGACATCTGTGAAAATGCCAAAGTTAGCGAATTGAACTTACTGGATTCCCCCATAGAAATATCACTAATGGCTTTCAAGTATTTGATAGTGTCTTCTGCTTGTATGTTAAATCCAAGCATCATCTTTTCTGCTCCAACCATATCTGACATAGTAAGTGGAGAAATCTTAGCCAGCTCCTTGATTTGCGGAATCAGTTGTCCTGCCATATCCTTTCCAACCATAGTCTCAATAGCGGTCTGCATGGATTGAAATTCTCCACGAACACGAATCATTTCAGAACCTAATGCCTTTAATACTCCAGCACCACCAATAACCGCCAATGCTTTCTTCCAAGAAATAGCGATACCGTTGTTACTCTCTACGATTTCCTTAGCATTATCATTGTAAAGGGCGTATTCATCCCGAAGTTTCTTTACGGAAAGACGCGCTTCGGCTTGTTGTTGGGTTAATCCAAATAAAGCTGCCTTTTCTTCATCAAGAGCTTTGCGGGCAGCATTGTATTCTTCTAACTTGCTATTTGCTGATAACGGATTCCTTTTCAATGCTATACGATAAGCATCCCCAAGTCGTTTTACATCCGCTTCAATATCCTTAACTACCGCTTTTTGAGCAAGAATCTTCTCTGTGAATCCATTCACGGCCTGGGAAGCATCGAAGATTTTCCTTTTGAATCCCGTTTCCATCTCCGCTCCAGCTTTGGCTGCATTAGTCACCAACTCATCCAATCTTTGGTTGGATGCAGCAAGTTGGGCATTCAAAGCCTTGAAAGCAGCAGGAGTCTGCGTGCCATCCATGCTCATTAACTCCTGCTTTAATTTTGCAATTTCATTACGAAGTCTTACAACTTCTTCCCAGTCACTACCTATCTTAAAATATAATTTTGACATATCTATTTCTTTTTCCTACGATTAGCCAATTCCTTACCACTGATTCTATTCACCTTCTGACCACCATATACTGCGCGTAATTTATCCCGTTGCATCATCAGCAGATTCCGATAAGGGATAATCTCAAACACTTCTGTCTAACTCAGATGCAGCGTGTCAATCAAATGGGCTATCTGCCCGAAGAACGTTGTGTTTCCTACTGTTTCGGTCTTGCTGCCAGCATCGACACGTTCCTCATCGAGCTGACACACTGAAAAGCCGAAATATCCATCATAGAGAAACAGACTTCCAAGGCATCTTTGACTTCTTCAAAAGTGCCGTTCTCCAATTCTTTGACCAAACTATCATTCCCGCAGATAAAGCATGAAATACCTTTCAGCATATCTTCAGTAGCTTCAGGAAGCTCTTTAATAGCTTCCATGACATTATCTCCAGTCATGCCGATATTGGAAAAATGATGAATGGCACGACAGATAATTTTAATTGTAGGAGGTTTAATGGTATAAACCATCCCTCCTATCTCCACATTCATGAAATCCAGCCCTAACAAAGCATCAGAAACCGTTTTTGCTGCTTGATTCATATTCTTAAACTAAAAGGGGGAATGGTATATATCCATCCCCCGGTTATCACTCTTGTGCTTTTACCAATGTTATCTCTTTTTTAAGAGTGGTATCAACTTCAGAAGGAGTGGTTTTAATATCTCCTGACTGAGTGACGTACCCCACTTTCGACACTTCATAGTGAACGGTAGCCCCAGCATTCACCTGCTTTGACTTGACCGTTGCACCGTCCAGCTTTACGGTCGCATCGGAAGGAGTAGGTACAATGGTTACTGTAGTTCATGCCTGCAAAGCTTTAATCTGCCCTTCTTCATAGTTATACTCAGAAGAAACACCTTCGATTCCCGGTTCCTGCACCAAGCCTTTTACAGCGATTGCAATTGCCTTATCCGTATTGGCTTCACGGGAAACAATACGGCATTTTGGGAAGATGAACCAGACATCATCATCGGTCAGACAGAACAATGCTTTGTTGATAATAACTTTATCCAAAGCACGCTTCCAACCTACATCTTTAGATGTTGCCTGAATAACATCGCCACCCATGAACGCTTTCTTGGTCTTCCAGTCATATTGTCCGATAGAGAAAGCGGGCGATACTTCTCCCGGCACATCATCGTAACGGTAATTCTTTCCCGTTAATTGGTTCTTGTACCCAGTGACGGAGGCTTCCGTTTCCTCAATCTGCCACGTTTCCCCGTGTACATTCAAAACCTCATCTTTCGCTTTGATAGCGGCTTGAATCAAAGTCTTTGCGATTTCGGGGGTAATGTCTGCCGTTACCTTATCAATATCGGCAAACAAGATTCTTTTTATTCCTACTGCTGAAATCATAATCTTATAGTTTTACATTTATTACTTCAAATAAAATTCTCACATTCACGTAATGGCATTTCAAAGCTGCATCCGCTTCCGCGCCAATTGATTCGATAGAGTAACGATAGGTTGTACCGTCATAGGTGCTTACTACATCATCAAGCAGCTTGTCAGCCTTTCTTTCAAGTTCGTTAAGCCGGATTGTGTTCGCTTCATTCTCGCTTAAATTGGGTACACATAGATTCACTTCTGCAAAAGATTTCTTCCAATACCTGTCTCTTATACACATCTCCGAGCCCACGAGACTCCTG
>ENA-OZER01000400-OZER01000400.1-human-gut-metagenome-genome-assembly--contig:-NODE-400-length-11104-cov-3.785772_pt1 | contig 11104 bp, 8 predicted proteins | sample MGYA00244612_ERZ653622 | MGnify/ENA primary metagenome ERZ653622 (study PRJEB26926, sample SAMN06164924) | human gut metagenome | biome: ENVO:00009003; feature: ENVO:2100002; material: ENVO:00002003... | reverse complement strand
TCATCAAGGATCACAATATCGCCGGCTTCCTTGGCAACTTCCGTGCCGCTGCCCATGGCAAAGCCCACATCGGCTTTTTTAAGGGCCGGCGAATCGTTGACACCGTCTCCGGTCATCCCCACGACAAGTCCCATTTCCTGCCCAATCCGGACAAGGCGGGATTTATCCATCGGAAGAGCTCGGGCCACAACACGTAGATGGCGAAGGGATTCCCGCACCTGTTGGTCAGAAAGGCGGGAAAGATCATCACTGGTCCAGACAATATCGGTATCTTCCTTCAGAATGCCTGCATCGCGGGCAATGGCCATGGCCGTTTCCCGGCGGTCACCGGTAATCATGACAACCTGGACACCGGCGCGTTGGACTTCCTTGATGGCCTTTACGGCTTCTGGGCGGACATCATCACGGATACCGACGATGCCGACAAGAATCAGCCCGTTTTGAGGGACCTTTTCACCGGCAATCGCCCCTTCACGGATGAAAAGTCCCAACATGCGGATGGAGTCCTTGGCATAGCCCACCATGGTTTCATCAAGGGACTTTTTCATGTCCCCCGTAAGGACGGCTTTCTTTCCTTCTGCGTCAAGGTACTGGTCAGCGGCGGGAAGGAGTTTTTCCGGAGCCCCTTTGACAAGGCACAGATCATAGGTCCCCGTCACATGGGCCCAGGAATATTTATTGGTACTGTTAAAAGGTACAAAATGGGTCCGTGTCACACCAAGATCCGTCTTATAGCCTTCCATATAAGCGCTCAGGGCCGTTTCCGTCATGTTCCCGCCAATGATCTTGCCCTCTTCGTTCACAGCAGCTGACGTATTGATGACACAGTTGGCATAAGTGGCCTTGCGGAGCATTTCCGGAAGAGCCGTAAATTCTGTGTAGACCGTGCCATCGCCGGCAAGAAACGTGACAACAGTCAGTTTTCCCTTGGTAATGGTTCCTGTCTTATCTGTAAAAAGCAGGTTCAGGCTGCCCGCCGTTTCGATTCCTACAAGTTTGCGGACAAGGACATTATCCCTGAGCATCTTGCGCATGTTGAGGCTCGAAACAAGGGCGACCATAAGGGGAAGCCCTTCAGGAACGGCCATGACGATGATGATGACACCGAGGATGACGGCCTGAACCAGATCCTGGACGAGGGCGCCGCCGCTTGTGAGGTACGCGCCAAGACTCGGGGCCTGCAGCATCTTATGGATCATGACGGCAAGGGCAATGAAGACCCCGCCCAGATACCCGATGCGGCTGATGACGGCAGCCAGGATGCGCAGTTTGTGCTTGAGCGGGCTTTCCCGTTCATTGTCCTTGAGTTCCTGTGTCAGTTTTCCATAAACGGACAGATCCCCAATGCAGTCAGCCCGCATAATGCCTTCACCCTCAAGGACGACGGAACCGCGGTAGACGGCATAGGTCTGGAGAAAATCGACTTTTTCCGGGTCAAGGATAAGGGAAGGATTCCCCGGAATCTTAGGAGCTTCTTCACTTTCCCCGTTGAGGACGGACTGGTCCACCTTGAGGGTGCCGGCGAGCATGACCCCATCGGCAGGGACCTTATCACCCGCCTGGAGGATGATGGCGTCTCCCTTTACGATATCGGCAATGCCTACTTCCTGGGGCTCCCCATCCCGATAGACCTTGCAGAAAATCCGAGAGGCTTCTTCCTGGAGTTTCTGAAAGGCGTTTTCGTTGGCATATTCCGAATAGGTGCTGACAAGAGTCGCCAGAAGGATGGCAAGAAAGATTCCCACCGTTTCCAGCCAGTCTCCATGTCCCGTATAGACAAAGATGATATTGATGACAAGGGCGGCCGTGAGGATCCGGATCATGGGATCTTTGAGGTTAGCGGCAAACTTTTGCCAGAATGTCTCCTTGGGAGGACGGGACAGTTCATTGCGTCCATACTGGGCACGCGAGGCTTCTGCTTCCTGAGTGGTCAGACCATACTTTTGCGACAAGGCAGCATCGCTCCTTTCTTTATATTGTTTGATTATATCATGTTTCAAGGAATAACGGGGAAATTCAGAAAAAGAGTTTACAAATTCTATACAAAAACGAAAAGGCCGATGGATAAATCGTTCCATCGGTCTTAGCAAAGGATTCCTACCGGATGAGGTAAGGCAGGGAGATCTTGGCAAGTCCCAAGAAGATGAAGAAGCCGCACACATCCGTAAAGGTCGTGATGAAAATGCTCGAGGCAACAGCGGGATCGGCATGACAGGCTTTAAGGACCACTGGGATGACAAAGCCAACAAAAGCCGCAATCATCATGTTGGCCACCATGGCCACAAGGATGATGACGCCCAAATAAGGATTGCCATACATGTAGGAAACAACAAAGGCCGCAAGGATGCCACAGACCATACCATTCATAAAGCCCACGAAAATGCTTTTCAGGATGCGTTTTTCATTGCCATGAAGCTTGATGTCCCCAATGGCAATGCCGCGAATGACCACAGCCAGGGTCTGGGTAGCCGCGTTTCCGCCCATACCGGCTACAATGGGCATGGAAGCGGCAAGGGCCACGACTTGAGAAATGGTATCTTCAAACATGGAAACCGTGGCGGACGCCAAAAAGGCCGTCACGAGATTGACAAGGAGCCAGGGCAGCCGCATATGGACCGATTCCAGGGCAGAACTGTCCACATCTTCTTCCTTGTTGACACCGCCCAATTTGAGCATGTCTTCCGTATTTTCTTCTTCAATGACATCGATGATATCATCAACGGTGATGATGCCGATGATGCCCATCCGTTTATTGACAACCGGAATGGCGTGCAGGTCGTATTTTGAGACGAGTCTGGCAACGTCTTCCTGGTCCGTTTCCGGTTCAACGGAAATGACATTGTCTTCCATGATGTCCTGCAGGGTATCATAGTTTTGGGCAACAAGCAGTTCCCGCAGTGAAACGGTTCCAACGAGCTGTTTCTTCTCGTTGGTAATATAAAGGATATTGATTTCTTCCGTTTTGGGGGCGATTTCCTTAACTTTTTCCAGCGCCTGGCTCACCGTCAGTGTATTGCGCATGGAAATGAATTCCGTCGTCATGATCCCTCCGGCGCTCGTTTCCGAGTAACCGAGGAGGTTCCTGATGACCGTTTGGTCACCGCTTTTCATGAGCTTCAACAGTTCCTTACGGCGGTTGACGGGCATATTGCCCAGGATATCGACGATATCGTCCTTTGACATGAACTGGAAGACAGCGAGGATGCGGTCCAGGTCAAGGAGCTTCATGATCCGTATCTACAGATCCTCTTCTGCCTGTTCCACGATTTCGGCCAGCTGCTCAGCCGTGACCAAACTGTTTAAAAAGAGGATGTCGCTGTCAGAGACCTCTTCAAGGGCAATGGCAACGTCTATAGGGTGGGCTTCCTCCAATAAGGTTGTTACCGCGTCACGATCCTTGCGGTCAAGGGCTGTCGTAAGGTCGTTTTCCACTTGCTCTTCCAAAAGTTCCTGATTGGCTTCATTCTGAGCCGCGACTTCTGAACCCATTTCTTCATGCTTCTCCATCCCTGAAGTGCCTCCCTTTCCTCGGTATTCTGCTGGGAAAATGTCTTTCCCTCTGCCGTCCAGTACGGCTTTCCCCTAGGGGATCTCAGCGTTTTCCTAGAACCACGGTATCTGACACGAGCCACCCCACGGCCCCGTCAAAGCGAATGACAAGATTATAGGTCTTACCTTCGGTTTCATTGCGGCTCTGATTGATGGGCACAAAAAGCGTGCCTTTAGGATAATACCCCATCACGAGGGCGTCCTTGTTAGGTTCGGCAAGGAGTACGGCATTATCCTGGGTCGTCATCATGACAATGCGGGACTGGTGGTAGCGCTGCTCCGTTGTCAGTGCCGCTGCTTCAAGCCGGGGAAGGAATGTGCTTCCCATGACGGTAAAAAGTGCAGTAAGCGCCATGATCATACGTTGTTTCATCGCGTTTTTCCTTCTTTCCTAGACAACCTGAAATAGGTAGAATTTAAGATAGTCCGTTTCGGGCACATTATACAAAATAGGATGATCCGGGGCCTGTTGACGGGCCTCGATTTGGCGCAGGCTCACCTGGGCATCGTGGGCCGCTTCATGAAGCATCTTCACAAAAAGGGCATCTTCCATGAAGTGAGAACACGAACAGGTTGCCAGATACCCACCTCGAGGCAAGAGTTTCATGGCCTTGAGGTTGATTTCCTTATAACCGCGGAACGCACTGCGCACAGTGGAACTTGACTTCGTAAAGGCCGGCGGATCAAGGATGATGAAATCATAGGGAGCATGGCCCTGCGCCTTGAGTTCCGTCAATAGCTCAAAGACATTGGCTTCCCGGGTCGTTACGACATCCACCAAATGATTCCGTAGGATATTTTGCTGGGCCGTCTTCAGGGCCTCACCGGAAATATCGACAGCCGTTACAGAAGCGGCGCCGCCGCGGGCTGCATTCAGGGCGAAAGCCCCTGTATGGGTAAAACAGTCAAGGACATGCTTACCTTTGGCAATACGGGCTACGGCCTGACGGTTATATTTTTGGTCAAGGAAAAATCCAGTTTTCTGTCCATTGACCACGTCAACCATATAGGAAAGGCCATTTTCAACAATGATGGGCATCAGGTCAGCTTCCGTCAGTTCATTTTCCGGAATCTGGGCAATTCCCTTCTTTTCGCTCATACCTTCCAGCTCACGGATCTTGACATCATTGCGTTCATAGACACCTTTGACGCGCTCGCCCATTTCCCGCAGCACGCGCAGGAGAAGGGAAAAGATCTGGTTTTTATGGCGTTCCATCCCAAGGGACAGGACCTGGGCGACAAGGACGTCGTCAAAGCGGTCCACCGTCAACCCAGGAAAGCCATCGGCTTCGCCAAAGATCAGGCGGCAGCAGGCAAAATCCGCACCGGGCATAACGGTCTTGCGATAGTCCACGGCATACCGAACGCGGCGCTCAAAAAAGGCCTCGTCAAAGCGGTCATTGGCATTATAGGAAAGGAGGCGGACCCTGATCTTGGAATGGTCATTGTAAAAACCTGTGCCGATGTATTTGCCTTTTTCACTGACAACATCGACAAGACTGCCATTTTCCGGTTTCTCCGATTCCTTGAGGACTTCTCCCTCAAAGACCCACGGATGACCCATACGGGCCCGATTTTCGCCTTTTTTGGTGATTGTAATCTGAATGAAATTGCGCATGGCTTTCTATCCTTCGTTTTTCTTGAATTACTTCCTTATTGTAACATATGAATCGGAGGGATTAAATAAAAATCTCGTAAAAACATGGCCCCATAAAAGAAAAGACTGTCCCTGCCCGCTTTGAAAAGTTCCCTGAATCTAAGGAAAAAAGAAAGCGTCCCTCCATTTGCAGTCACGTGGACATATCAGATATAATAGAAGAATGATTCTGTATTTTTTACGTTAAAGGCAGGCGATTCCCGCAATGGCTCAAGCAAAAACAATGACAAAAGATATGACCCAGGGCAGCATTCCCAAACTGCTTCTTGAATTTGCCCTCCCCTTGATGGTGGGCAACATCTTTCAAATGCTCTACAATACGGTTGACTCCATTGTAGTGGGAAACTTCGTCGGGACAAACGCCCTGGCAGCCGTCAGCTCCACAACGATGGTCACAAATATGTCGGTCTTCTTCTTTAATGGATTTTCCATCGGAGCCACCGTCATCATCGGGAAATATTTTGGTGCCGGCGACCATAAAAAGCTCCACCGTGCCGTAGAAACGACCATGGCAGCGACCTTTTTGCTCTGCCTGCTGTTTACGGCCTTCTTTCTTTCTGCCAATGATTTTATGCTCCGCTTCATGAAAACACCACCCGACGTTTTTGGGGAAGCCTCCCTGTATCTGAGAATCTACTTTGCCGGTGTGACAGGCCTGCTCCTTTATAACATGGGAAGCGGCGTTCTCCGCGCCGTGGGAGATACGAAACGACCCCTTTATTTCCTGGTCCTCACAAGCGTCCTCAACATCATCTTGGATCTTATTTTCGTGCTCCAGTTCCATATGGGCATTGCCGGCGTTGCCTATGCAACCATTCTTGCCCAATTCATTTCGGCCGCGGCGACCATGGCGGTCCTTATCCGTACGGATGACATCTACTGTTTCCGTCTTGGGGACCTCTGCCTTGATTGGGGCATTCTTAAGGAAATTTTCTGTGTAGGCCTTCCCGCCGCCATTCAAAGCGTCATCACCTCTTTTTCCAACATTTTTGTCCAGTCCTATATCAACTTTTTTGGTCCCACCACCATGGCCGGATGGGGCTGCTACAACAAGATTGACCAGTTCGTCATGCTCCCCGTCCAGTCCATGGCCATGGCCTCCACCACCTTTGTGGCTCAAAACGTCGGTGCCCAAAAAGACAAGAGAGCCGATGAAGGCACCGTTTCTTCCATTATCCTGAGTCTTGGCATCGTTGGCGTCATAACAACTCTTCTCGTGCTCTTTGCCGATACGGCCCTGCGCCTTTTTACAAGCGACGAAGGCGTAATCCTGTCGGGAGTCGATTTTATCCACGTGAACCTCTTTTTCATGCTCTTTAACTGCGTGAACCAGGTCCTTGCCGGCGCCCTCCGCGGCCGCGGGGATTCAGTTGCGCCAATGGTCATCATGCTCTTTTCCTTTGTCCTCATCCGCCAGATTTACCTTTTTGTCATGAGCCGCTTTATCAGCAATACGCCTCTTACCATGGGTTTTGGCTACCCCGTGGGCTGGATGACCTGCTGCCTTCTTGAAGTGGCTTACTTCTATTTGTTCTGGAAACATCGGCCGCGGTAAGGGGCCTTTTTTTTCTTTATTTTACTCAGCCCAAAAAACAAGCTGATTTGATGAAGTACGTATGTCCATTGCTTTGAGAAAGATTAATCTGAAGCAATGGGCTCATGGCGCATCGTACAACGGAACATTTTACGGTAGGGGATAGCTATCACCTTACCGCTGTCCCTGTAGCTTTAAGTTCGAATGCATGGCACCAAACCACCTTATCTTTTTTCCTTGTCCCCTGCACAACAGGTGTCTGATTGCTGGAGCAGGCAGTTTGAGAGCACGGATCCTCTGTCTAATGTAACCTTTGATACAGGCATTCTGGTGAAAGGGAACTTGCACTTTTTACTTCCCTAAAATTTCAATTTATTAATGAAAATCCTTTTATTTTATGTTATAGTGTAACTCTACTTCACTAAACCAGATGAATTACATGGAGGGGTATACGATATGAAAACGAGAGTTGCCATCATGGGCTACGGAAATTTGGGCCGTGGTGTTGAACTGGCCCTTAGAAACAGTCCGGATATGGAATTTGTCGCAGTCTTCAGCCGCCGTGACCCGGCAAAGGTCAGCATCAAAACGACCGATGTTCCCGTCATCTCCGTAAACGATATCGACGCTTACCAAGATAAGGTCGATGTCCTCATTATCTGCGGCGGCAGTGCAACGGACCTGCCTAAACAGACGCCGCAATATGTAAAGAAATTCAACGTGGTGGATAGCTTTGATACACATGCCTGCATTCCTGACCATTTTGCGGCCGTTGATGCAGCCGGTAAGGAAACAAATCACGTCGGGGTCATCTCCGTTGGCTGGGATCCGGGCCTATTTTCCCTTGCCCGCGTCTATAGCCATGCCGTCCTTCCCGTAGGGAAGGACTATACCTTCTGGGGCAAAGGCGTCAGCCAAGGCCACAGTGACGCGGTTCGCCGCATTCCCGGTGTCAAGGACGCCAAGCAGTACACCATTCCCGTGAAAACCGCTCTTGACGCGGTTCGTGCCGGCAAGAACCCGGAACTTACGACGCGGGAAAAACATACGCGTGAAGTTTTTGCTGTCCTTGAAGAAGGTGCCGATGCTGAGGCTGTGACAAAGGCTATCGTAACCATGCCGAACTACTTCAGTGACTACGATACGACGGTCCACTTCATCAGTGAGGAAGAAATGAAGCGAGATCATAGTGGTCTTGCCCATGGCGGGTTTGTCATCCGTTCCGGGAAAACAGGCACAGACGGCGAACACAACCATATCTTTGAACTGGCCCTAACCCTTGATTCGAACCCGGAATTTACGGGATCCGTCCTTGTGGCCTATGCGCGGGCTGCCCATCGTATTGCCCGTGAAGGCGGTACGGGGTGCCGTACGGCCCTTGATATCGCACCGGCTTATCTCTGCCCTGAAAGCGGGGAGGAACTGAGGGCCCATCTCCTTTAGTTTTTTGCTCGGCGCGAAAATCGCACCGAAACGATGTAGTTACGTGCCCCCATTGGCTTTTAAGAGATTCATCTGATGCCAATGGGGGCACGGCGTATCGGAATAGAATACATACCACGATCTCATTTTTTGAATAGCCCCAACTATGCTGTCGTACGTCCTTTTTGAAGTCAGCTCGATTTGTGCACCGAGTAAAGAATAAGGGAACTCTTACTTATACCTCCAATAAGGATTCTTCTATTACACAGAAAAGAAAGTCTTATGTTATAATGGAAACAGTTAGCTTATTTGACAACAGAAATGTTAAGAATATGGGAGGTTTAAAACATGAATAACCCGAATCCTGTTAAGATCGTGGAAACTGTCCTCAGAGATGGACATCAGTCCATCTGCGCAACGAGAATGCGTACGAGCGATATGCTTCCCGTCTTGGAAGCCCTAGATGATTGCGGCTTCTACGCACTCGAAGCATGGGGCGGTGCTACGTTTGACTCCTGCCTTCGCTTCCTGAATGAAGATCCCTGGGAACGCCTGCGCACCATCCGCAGCCATGTGAAGAATACCAAACTGCAGATGCTGCTTCGCGGTCAGAACCTCCTGGGCTATAACCACTATGCAGACGATGTCGTTACGGAATTCATTAAACGAAGCGTGGCAAACGGCATTGATATTGTCCGCGTTTTTGATGCCTTTAATGATACACGGAACCTGGAATGCTCCATGAAGGCCATCAAGGAAGCCGGTGCCCATGCCCAGGGTACGCTTGTTTATACCATCAGTCCGTATCACAAGGACAGCGATTTTGTGAAGCTTGCCAAGGAACTGGAAGAAATGGGGGCTGATTCCATCTGCATCAAAGATATGTCCGGCCTGCTTGCTCCTTACGCCTGCTACAACCTCGTTACGGCCCTTAAGAAAGAAATCCATGTACCTATCGATGTTCACTCCCACTGCACGAGCGGCATGGGTGCCATGACCATCCTCAAGGCTGTTGAAGCCGGTGCCGATATGGTTGATACAGCCATGTCCCCGTTTGCTGAAAGCACGAGCCATACCTGCACGGAATCCCTGGTTTACACCCTGACCGGTCAGGAACGGGACCCGAAGATTGATGTCAACAAACTTTATCCGATTGCTGATCACTTCAAGAAGGTTAAAGCCGACCTTATCAAGACCTTCAACCTGCCAAACAGCAGCGACATCAACCCGCAGGTCCTCAGCTTCCAGATTCCCGGCGGCATGCTCAGCAACCTGCGCAAACAGCTTGCTGAGATGGGCGTTGCCGATAAGTACGATGCCCTGCTGAAGGAAATGCCGAAAGTCCGTGCTGACCTGGGGTATCCTCCTCTTGTTACGCCCAGCAGCCAGATTGTTGGCTCCATGGCTACCATGAACGTTGTTCTCGGCCGTTACAAGATGATCCCGAAAGAAGTCCGCGACATTGTCCGCGGCAAATATGGCAGAACGCCGGGCCCAATCAGCGAAGAGCTGAAAAAACTGGTCCTTAAAAATGGTGAACAGCCCATTACCCATCGTCCGGCCGATGATATCGCACCGCAAATGGATAAGATGCGCGCTGACCTTGCCGCAAAAGGCTATCCCAATGCTAGCGTGGAAGACGTCTTAAGCTACGCTCTCTTCCCGGAAGTTGCTTTGGAATACTTCAAAAAGAACCGCTAAGAAACCAGAATGAATTTGTGCAGCACCGTGAACCCTATCTTTCATGGTGCTGCTTCTTTTTTGCCAACGGGACTGTCTTGTGCTATCGGTACGGCTCTTCCTTGAGGGAAGCACTTGCAATACAATCCCATTCACTATAAAATAAAAGAAATATGTGTTTTTGCTTATGGAATCTGAGGAGGAATTACAATGGAAAAGTTTACCTATACAATTACGGATCCTGCGGGTATCCATGCTCGTCCTGCGGGACTTTTGGTCAAGACCGCCGCTGGCTTCAAGTCGACCTGCAAGGTGGAAGGCAATGGAAAGACCGGCGACCTTAAACGCATCTTTACCGTCATGGGCCTTGGCATCAAAGCTGGTATGACGATTACCGTTACGGTTGAAGGGGAAGACGAAAAGGAAGCCGCCAGCACCTTGAAATCCTTCCTTAAGGAAAATCTCTAAGAGGTGCCTATGATTATCATCAAAGGAAAGTCCGCTTCCAGCGGTGTGGCTGTGGCTCCGATTGCGGCCAAACCAGACGCTTCCGATGAAGATCGTGTGACCCTTCTTACGAGCCTTAATCCCGAGGCGGAACTGCGCCGCTTCCATGCGGCCCAGGAAAAAGTGATTGCCCAATTGGGCGAACTTGCCGAGAAAGCTCGACAGGAAATCGGTGAAGAGGAAGCTGGCATCTTTGAAACCCATCAAATGATGCTCCAGGACCCTGATCTTGTGGACATGATCGAAGGGCTCATGACGGATAACCATTTGACGGCAGAAGGCGCAGTGGAACGGGCAGGGGAGCAGTTTGCTGCCATGCTGGAATCCATGGACGATGAATACATGAAAGCCCGTGCTGCCGACGTCCACGATATTATGGGACAGGTCCTGCGCACCCTCATGAAGCGCGATTTCGATTGGGCAGCCAAGATTGACCACCCTGTAATCATCTGTGCCGACGACTTGACGCCAAGTGAAACGGTTCAGCTCAATAAGGATTTCATCATGGGCTTTGTGACGAGCGGCGGCAGTGCCAACTCCCATACCGCCATCCTGGCCCGTACCATGGGCATTCCTGCCATTGTACATACGGAAAAGGTAATTGGGGAGGACTGGAACGGTAAGCTTGCGGCCCTTGACGGTGCGACGGGCACGGTATACCTTGACCCCGAACCGGAAACCCTTGCATCCATGAAGAAAAAATTGGAAGCCGAGGAAAAGGGTAAAGAAGATATGGACTGTCTCTTATACACATC
>ENA-OZER01000395-OZER01000395.1-human-gut-metagenome-genome-assembly--contig:-NODE-395-length-11230-cov-4.274452_pt1 | contig 11230 bp, 11 predicted proteins | sample MGYA00244612_ERZ653622 | MGnify/ENA primary metagenome ERZ653622 (study PRJEB26926, sample SAMN06164924) | human gut metagenome | biome: ENVO:00009003; feature: ENVO:2100002; material: ENVO:00002003... | reverse complement strand
AGATCTACACCCTAGAGTTCGTCGGCAGCGTCAGATGTGTATAAGAGACAGGCCGACGATATTCTTGAAGGACTGGAGGAATCGGATGGCAAGGGATACCATGCGCCTTCTGCTCCTTCTAATGAAGCAAGAGAAACCGGCTTTGATCTTTTTGCATCGCCCATCATCAATGAACTGGCAGACCTTGATGTCATGAGCAAGACACCGATTGAAGCCATGGAGATTTTATTCCGCCTGAGTAAGGAAGCAAAGGAGAGCCGATAATGGGATTAATTCATGTTCTTGATGAAGTTACGGCGAATCAGATTGCTGCAGGAGAAGTCGTCGAGCGTCCGGTCAATGTCGTCAAAGAGCTGGTGGAAAATTCTGTCGATGCAGGCGCTCATGAAGTGGAAATAGAAATTGCAGACGGCGGTATGACTTACATCCGTGTGACGGATAACGGCTCTGGAATGACAGCAGAAGATGCCAAGATGTCCATTATCCGCCACGCCACAAGCAAAATTTCCAATGTGGATAACATTTATCACATTGCCTCCCTGGGATTCCGCGGGGAAGCGCTTCCAAGCATTATGTCCGTTTCAAGATCATCCATCACGACAAGAAGACCGGAAGATGTTGAAGGAACGGTCATTGATATCAAGGGCGGCGTTGTTGAAGATGTGCATGCCGCCGGAACGCCAGCCGGCACAACGGTTGAGGTCAGGGAGCTTTTCTATAACGTTCCGGCGAGGAAGAAATTCCTGAAATCAGAAAGAACGGAATCGGCTAGAATCAATACGATGGTGGGAAAACTGGCCCTTGCCAATCCAGATGTTGCTTTCCGCCTGATCAATAATGGAAGAGTCGTCATTGAAACACCGGGCAACGGAAGACTTCTAGACGTTGTCTCTGCTTTATACGGTGTAAAGACAGCCGGTGAAATGCTTGAAGTCAAAGAAGAAGGGGAAAATATCTTCCTTAACGGACTGATTTCGAAACCATCGCTCTTAAAGAGCAGCCGCCAGTTCCAGACGCTGATCATCAATCGGAGAGTTATTGAAAGTTCTGTCATTTCAAAAGCCGTGGACAATGCATACCATTCACTTCTTCCAAAGAATGGCTATCCGCTTCTTGTCCTTTCTTTTGATGTGCCGCCGGAAAGCATCGATGTCAATGTGCATCCTCAGAAAAGGGAAATCAAGTTTTCTGATGAACAGATGGCATTCCGCACGGTCTACCATGCCGTTTTAAGGACGCTCACATCCCAGTCGGATGCAGACAGCATTGCCCGCGAGATGATCAAGGATCCGGGCCATCAGGTCCTTGGTGAAATGGATGTAAATCCGGTCAATGTGAAAGTGGAAGACCAGAAACCTCTTCACGACATCGGGCTTGCTATGGAGACAGGAGAGGCAAAGACTCCCTCTGTACCTGATTCATGGAGAGCGCATCTTGAAGAATACAGCCAGCAGCAGAAGGGATCTTCATCTTCCGGCACTGGAAAAAACTCTGAAACGATGCGGGAGACATTCCAGCCATCAGTAGGAAGCCGTGAAATCCTGTCGGATAAGCCATTCTTCAAGAGAGAAGATCAGGAAGATCATCAGGAGTCGAAAGATCAGAAAACGATTTCTGAAGGCGTCTTATTTGAATCAGAAAAAGAAGAAGCAGAAACGGTTATCCCTTTAGGACAGGTGGCAGACTGCTTCATTCTCTGCCAGCATGGGAAGGATCTTTTCATCATTGACCAGCATGCAGCGCATGAACGCGTTCGTTATGATAAGCTTGCAGAAAGAGCGGAAGGAATTCCTGTCCAGAAACTCCTGATTCCTCATCTGATCCATGTGGAGCCGGATGATATTCTGATTTTGCAGGATCATGAAAATGAACTGCTCAAGCTGGGCATTACATTTGAGCAGGCAGGACCTGATGTCATACGCGTGACCGGAGCGCCGGAGGATTTTGCAGATGATGAACTCCTTCGCGTCATAAGGGATATTTTAGTCGCCTATCACGATGAAGATATGGTTTCACCTGAAACGCTCCGCCACCGCATGATGGCCTATGCAGCATGCCGCGGCGCCATCAAGAGGGGAGATTCCTTGAATATCCGCCAGATGAAGGAACTGATTACAGATCTCTTCCACACGTCTCGCCCGTTTGTATGTCCGCATGGGAGACCGACGATTGTAAGATTCACACCTGAAGAACTGGGAAGGCTGTTCAAAAGGCCATGAAGATTGCTGCAACAACAATCTCGGATGCTCCGGGACTGATCCGAGAAAAGGCAAAAGAGCGTGCAAAAGCTTTGGTTATCCCTTACCTTGAGAGAGAAGACAAGCTTGAAGAGATGGCAGAGAAGTACAAGGCAGAAGGTTTCCTGATTTATGGCAGGCGCCTTCCTTCGTTTAAGACGAAAGACGGGGAATACCATTTTCATTTAGGGACATCCGTCCTCCGCACGCGCCAGATTCTTGCGGGGAATGAGGACCGCTTATGCAGGCTGCTTCCAAAGGAAGGACCCTGCCGCGTCCTTGACTGTACCTTTGGCCATGCGAATGATTCCACGACGATTTCCTGGTTCTTAGGGGACAGGGGAAGCGTCACAGCCTTGGAGAAAAGCACTGCGCTTTATGAAATAGGAAGGGCCGGCATAGAATCTTATCAGGATAAAGACCCTGCGCTGACGGATGCCGTTCGGAGAATCTATTTGATTCATGCTGATTTCAAGGAATATCTGAAAAATATTCCAGAGAAAAGTTTTGATGTCGTTTACTTTGATCCTATGTTCCGGCATCCTGTGCAGGCAAAAGTCAATGATATGACAGGCTTTCGGGAAGCAGCCGCTTATGACAAGCTTGATGACGAGACGATTCTGCTGGCCATGCGCGCGGCCAGGGCGCGTGTGATTGTCAAGGAGCGCCCGTTTTCATTGCTTTTCAAGAAGGACTTTTTTACAAGGATTGAAGCCAAAAAGGGGCAGACCACGGCATACGGGGTGATTGATTTATCATGAAGGAAAAGCTTATAACTATACTGGGGCCGACTGCTTCTGGTAAATCAGAGGTCGGGATTGAGATTGCAAAAGCGCTGGGGTCTTCCATTACTTCCGGCGATGCATTCCAGGTCTACAAGGAAATGGATATTGGAACGGCCAAAGTGACAAAAGAAGAAATGCAGGGAATCCCTCATTATCTTGTCGACTGTATCGATCCCAGAGAACCCTATTCCGCTGCTGATTTTCAGAAGAAAGCTTCAGAAATCATAACAAGAGAAAATAAAGAAGGAAGAATTCCTGTCCTTGTGGGAGGAACAGGGCTTTATATCCAGTCGCTTCTGGAAGGATATTCTTTCCTGCCTAAGTCTGATCAGCGGAAAAAGTGGCATGACTTTTATTTGGCCAATGGGAAAGAAGGCCTTGAAAGAGAACTTAAGAAAGCAGGCGTCAGGGGAATTCCTGATGATCCGCAGAGAATGCTGAGAAAACTGGAGCTGATTGATGCAGAAGGCAGGGATTTATCCCCGGAAAAGAGCCAATCTCTTATTTATGATGGTCCAGTTATAGGGATTGCTATGGACAGAGCGGTCTTATATGATAGAATAAATAAGCGAGTCTGTCATATGATGCAGGACGGATTATATGATGAAGTTCAAAAACTTCTGGATTCAGGCATTCCGGAAACAGCCCAGTCACTGAAGGCCATTGGCTATCGGGAAATGGTTCAGTGCATAAAAGGCGAGCTCTCTATTGAAGAGGCAGAAGCTCTCATCCAGAAAAACACTCGCCATTTCGCAAAACGGCAGATTACATGGTATAAGAGAATGCCGTATATTCACTGGTATGAGAGAAATGAGTTTAACCAGGACACGTGGTGTAAGGAAATCACGGATTATGTCATTTCATATTTTAGAGGAGAATGTGAAGATGGAAGGTAAAATGAATCTGCAGGATACATTTTTAAATGAAGCCAGGAAAGAAAATGCGCCTGTCAGCATTTTTTTGATGAATGGCGTTCAACTGAAGGGCAAGGTAAAGTCCTTTGACAGCTTTACCGTGCTTCTTGTAAGCGAAAATCGTTCGCAGCTGATTTACAAGCATGCTATTTCTACAATACAAAGGATCTGATTGAGTGAAAATGAATGAAAAACTTCAACAGGTGCAGGAAGAAGCGCTCGCTCTTTGTGCGCCTGTTTTTGATGAAATGAAAGAGATTTCCTTATACAATACACAGAAAGTTCTGGAAGCATTCAGGAACCACCACCTCTCTGCTTATCACTTCGCTCCATCCAATGGCTATGGCTATGGGGATCCGGGCCGTGAAGAACTCGAGGAAATCTGGAAAGATATATTCAAGGCAGAAAGCGCCCTGGTCCGTCCGCAGTTTGTTTCAGGCACTCATGCGCTTGCTACCGTTCTCCTTGCGCTCCTCGAGCCGGGAGATACGATGGTATCTGCTGTAGGTGCTCCTTATGACACGATGCAGAGCGTCATCGGGATTTCCGGAAACGCACCGGGCAATCTTAAATCCAAGGGCGTTCATTATAAGGAAGTGCCTCTTAAGAACAACACTTACGATCTGGAAGCCATTACAGATGCTGTTGATGAAAATACAAAACTTGTAGAAATCCAGCGCTCCAGAGGGTACATGCTGAGAGATTCGCTTTTCCCATCCGACATCAGGAAAATCATCGAAACAGTCAAAGCAAAGAATCCAAATGCGATTTGCTTTGTCGATAACTGCTATGGCGAATTTACATGCAAGGAAGAACCGATCGAGCTTGGCGCTGATATTACGGCAGGTTCATTGATTAAAAACGCCGGCGGCGGACTTGCACCGACGGGTGCTTATATCTGCGGAAGAGAAGATCTTGTCGAGCTTTGCTCCTACGTCTGGACAGCTCCCGGACTTGGCGCAGAAATGGGATCCTATGCTGCTTCTTACCGTCCGTTCTTTGAAGGACTTTTCCTCGCTCCGCATATTACGCGTCAGGCAATGATGAGCGCCGAATTCTGCGCTGCTGTATTCAAGGTGCTCGGCTTTGACGTCGTTCCTGAACCGGGCCATCTAAGGACTGACCTTATTACAGCCATTACTTTGGGCTCTGAAGAAAATATGTGCAGCTTTGCCGAGGCCGTGCAGAACTGGTCTCCGGTTGATTCGGATGCCGTTCCTGTCCCGGGGCCCATGCCCGGATATACGGATCCGATCATTATGGCAGCAGGCACTTTCGTCCAGGGCTCTACAATCGAAATGTCAGCTGACGGCCCTGTAAGACCTCCGTACATCATGTACTTCCAAGGCGGTCTTGTTTTTGAACACACCATGCTTGCCGTAATGGGCGCTGCAGAGAAGATCCTCGCTGCCAGAGGCGGTCTCGAAGATTAATAAAATACAGATATGCAATAAAGGACTGTGAATGGGAATGCCATTCACAGTCCTTTTGCGCGGGGGAATTTCATCAAAGAAATTTATATTAACAATCTGAAATACCGGTGCTATAATATGACGTGTTCAAGGGGCTATAGCTCAGTTGGTCAGAGCGCTTCGCTCACATCGAAGAGGTCTCCGGTTCGAACCCAGATAGTCCCACCAGAAGTTCATCTCTGCTTAGCAGATTGCCATAAACAACTCAGGAAACTGGCGCCTGTGAAAATACAGCAAAAGGGCGGAATCCTTTTTTGGAGAACTGTAAAATGATCTCTTTTTATCTGTCATTTTTCAGTTGCTTTTTACAAACGCATCATATATAATAATGACACGTTACTTGGGGTTATAGCTCAGCTGGTTAGAGCGCTTCGTTGACATCGAAGAGGTCTTTGGTTCGAATCCAAATAGTCCCACCAAAATAGAACCCGCCATTTGGCGGGTTTTTCTGTATAAATTTTATGAATTTGGAGGCGTTGGAAGGCCATGGATGTCTTTGCCGTTCTGCTTGTAATAACAGCAGGCGCAATGTGGGCTGGATGTGGTCTGGCGGCACAGGATTTCTTTTCCAGGAGCAGCCTTACCCCGATGGATCTGACCGTGTTCCGCATGTTTTGTGCGGGCGTGATCATGATGGCACTCACGATTGCCAGAGGCAATTTTGTGAAATCCATCCGTATCCTGAAGGACCATCCATTTCTTTTAGCAAAGCTTTCCTTTTATGGGATCATCGGGCTGATGCTGATGCACTGGACATACTTTGCATCGATAGAAGCCGGGAATGCAGCGGCCGCAACCGTGATACAATATACCTGTCCTGCCATCGTGATCCTATGGACATCCTTCAGGAAGGGAAGGCTTCCTGGTACGGCAGAAGCCGCTTCTGTCATTCTTGCCATAGGAGGGGTTTTCCTTCTGGTTACAGGAGGGAATCTTGACAGGATCATGGTTCCTGCTGACTGCATCTGGCTGGGGCTTGCATCAGCTGTATTTTTTGCAGTATGCGCTGTGTATCCTAAAAACCTGATGGCTTTTTCCGATGGTTCTTTTGTTTTATCGATTGGCATGTTTTGTGGAGCTGCGGCTGCTTTTGCCGCAGACCCGGTTACCGATATAGGGGCATTTTTCCATAGGGATATCATCATGGATATCTTCTGGATCGTCATTTGCGGAACCGTAGTTGCCTTTACCTGCTATAATGCGGGTCTTCGCCGTCTTACTGAGACAGAGGCTTCCGTAACGGCTACCGTAGAGCCTGCTATATCGGTCATTGCTTCATATTTCCTGTTTAGTGAAATGTTCAATGTATTTCAGGCAGTTGGCATTATTCTTATTCTTGCTGCGATTGCAGCGCCTGGTTCTGAGCATATGTTAAAGAAAAGGTTAGGATTTCAGCATAAATGATGTGGTGTTGGAATGATTTTCTGAGGTGGGAAAAATGAAGCTCTTAGCTGGTTCGTCTTCGCCAATGGCAATTATGATGGTTGTTTCCGCGGGTGTCATGTGGGCAGGAAGCGGTCTTGGCGCACAGAATGTTTATGAAAAGAGTTCCATCAATGCAATGGAACTGACAGCTTTCAGAATGATCATGGCAGGAATCATCCTTTTAGGGATGACCGTTTGGGAAGGAAAATTCAAAAGCAGCATGAAAGCGATGAATGAGCATAAGCTTTTGTGGCTGGATGTCCTGATTTATGCAGTTGTAGGACTGATGCTCATGCATTATACGTACTTTGAAGCAATTGCTTATGGGGATGCGCCTACTGCAACAGTTATCCTTTACAGTTGTCCGGCCATGGTTGTCTGCTATCAGGCAATCCGGGAGCATCATCTGCCGTCAGAGACTAAGATGTTTACCACATTTCTGGCTGTCTTTGGCACATTCCTTCTCGTGACCGGAGGAAATCCGGCGACACTGAATGTTTCGGTCATCTGCATACTGCTCTCGCTCTTGAATGGTGTTATATATTCCTTTGCGTCCATTTATCCGAAGCATCTTTTCCTCAAGATCAACTGTACATTTATCCTGGGCGTGGGGATGATTCTGGGCGGCCTTGTGTCCTGGGCATTTGTTCCGGATATGAATTTGGCAGCTTTTTTCGAGCCTGATATAATCGTAGGTGTCATGTGGATTGTCCTCTTCGGGACAGTAGCCGCATTTCTCCTTTATAATACGGGATTGATGTACCTTTCGCCCGAACAGGCCCTGATTACGGCAGCATCTGAGCCTATCGCTTCTGTCCTGATGTCATGGGCCTTCTTCCAGATGAGCTTTGATATGATACAGTCTCTGGGAATCATGATGGTTGTCATGGCAATCATTGCGCCTGCCTATACAGGAAAGCATTCACCATTCCTCAGAGTGAGGAAACAGGGGAATACCATATAAATACCGCACTTTCGCACAGGTGCATTTCTATAGATAAATTTTAAAGAATACAGTTTGACAGGAGACAGCATGGATACAAAACACATTAGGAATTTCTCGATTATCGCTCATATTGACCACGGGAAGTCCACACTGGCAGACCGCTTGATCGAATTGACAGGGACTGTCCAAAAAAGAGATATGGAAGCCCAGATTCTTGATACCATGGAATTGGAGAGGGAAAGAGGCATCACAATCAAGGAGCAGTCTGTCCGTTTGATGTACAAGTATGAGGACGGGGAAACCTATGAACTGAACCTGATTGATACCCCAGGGCATGTAGACTTTAACTATGAGGTATCAAGAAGCCTTTCAGCCTGCGAAGGAGCGATCCTCATTATCGATGCAACGCAGGGCGTGCAAGCGCAGACTCTTGCCAATGTGTATCTGGCTCTTGATCATAACCTGGAAATTATTCCTGTCATCAATAAGGTGGATCTTCCCAGTGCAGACGTGGAACGCGTCAAGAAGGAAGTGGAAAATATCATCGGGATTGATATGTCTGATGCCATTCCGGTCAGCGCTAAAACAGGACAGAACGTGGAAGAAGTTCTCAAGCGCATTGTAGAACAAGTACCGCCGCCTGAAGATCATTCCAATGAACCTTTAAGATGTCTGATTTTCGATTCGATTTTTGATTCCTATAAAGGCGCCATCGCCTATGTGCGTGTCAAAGATGGAGAAATCCGTCCGGGCATGAATATCCGCATGATGGCTTCCGGAAAAGTCTATACAGTGACTGAAGTAGGATATTTCTCGCCATTTCCAAAGGCCTGTGACGTGCTTTCCTGCGGCTCGGTAGGTTATGTGGCAGCAAGCATCAAAAACGTGCAGGACTGCGAAGTCGGCGATACGATCACTACAGAGGAAAATGGAGCCAAGGAAAGCCTTCCAGGCTACCGCAAGGCGCTCCCTATGGTATTCTGCGGATTGTACCCGATCGAAAGCAAAGATTATGACAACTTGAAAGTGGCTCTGGAAAAACTGCAGCTTAACGATGCAGCTCTGGAATACGTTCCTGAAACGTCCCAGGCTTTGGGATTCGGTTTCCGCTGTGGCTTCCTCGGACTTCTTCATATGGACGTTGTCGAGGAAAGACTCGAACGTGAATACAATTTAAAACTGATTACAACAGCGCCTTCTGTTATTTACCATGTCCATAAGACAGACGGCACGATGATACCAGTCGACAACCCGGCTGAACTTCCGCCTATGACGAAAATTGATTTCATTGAGGAACCGATTGCCAAAGTGGAAATATTGGTACCGTCAGACATGATCGGCAATGTCATGGAACTGGTGCAGAACCGCCGCGGCGTATATCAGACCATGGAATATCTTGATGAAACAAGAGTCGATCTCCATTATAAAATTCCGCTTTCTGAAATCATCTTCGACTTCTTTGACAAACTGAAATCGAGCACAAAGGGATATGCATCTCTTGATTATCAGCTTTGCGGATACGAAAAGACAGATGCAGTCAAGCTTGATATCCTCCTGAACGGTGAACTGATCGATGCACTTTCCATTATCGTGCACCGCAGCAATGCAGCTTCGAGAGGCAGGACTCTGGCTCAGAAACTGAAGGAAATCATTCCGCGTCAGCAGTTTGAAGTGCCGATCCAGGCAGCGATTGGAAGCAAGATTGTAGCCAGGGAAACAATCAAGGCATACAAGAAGGACGTTCTTGCCAAGTGCTATGGCGGCGACGTCTCCCGTAAGAAGAAACTTCTGGAAAAGCAGAAGGAAGGCAAGAAGAGGATGAAGCAGGTCGGGAGCGTTGAAATCCCTCAGGAAGCTTTCATGGCGGTGCTCAAAGATGACTAAGCCGCTCGGGCTTTACCTGCACATTCCCTTTTGTAGGAGCCGGTGTGCCTATTGTGATTTCTATTCCATCAGCAGAACGCCGGATACAAGATTCTCTGAAGCTTTGATCCGTGAAATTGAAATGAAGAGTGCAGGCTTTAAGGACAGAGTCTGTGACACTATTTACTTTGGAGGCGGAACCCCGTCGACGCTGACCGGCATGCAGCTTTCGGAAATTATGGAAGCTCTTTACAAAAACTTCCATATTTCCGATCAGGCTGAAATTACGATGGAAATGAATCCCTGCGACATGACAGAAGAATACCTGGCAAATGCCCGCCGTCTGGGCATCAACAGGCTTTCTGTCGGTGTGCAGTCACATAATGATTACCTGCTGAAGGCTATAGACAGGAGGCATGATTCAAAGGCTGCTGAAGAAGCTGTGAAGCGCGCCTATCGTCTGGGCTTCCATAATATCAGCATCGATCTCATGTATGAACTTCCCGGGCAGACACCGCTTGACTTTGAAAAAAGTTTGAAATGGGCTGTCCATCTTCCGATCAATCATCTGTCTGTCTACAGTCTGATCATTGAAAACGGGACAAAGTTCGGTCAGATGGCTGAAAGAGGAATCCTCAAAAGGCCGACGGAAGAAGAGAGCTGGGAAATGTATCAGATGATGTGCCGCATTCTTCCTCACTACGGCCTTGAAAGATATGAGATTTCCAGTTTTGCAAGAAAAGGATACAGATCAAGACATAATCTGAAGTATTGGGATTTATCCCATTACCTGGGATTGGGACCCGCGGCATGTTCAAGGATCGGACATGCAAGGAAAGAAAACAACCCGGGCGTCAGATTATATGAGAAAGAAGTTCTGTCTGGGAATCTTCCGCCGGAAGAAGTGGAGAATCTTTCTGTCAAAGATGAAATGGAAGAATACTGCTTCCTGCATCTTCGTACAAGAGAGGGAATCCCGCTTCAGGATTTTGAGGAAAGGTATGGATTTCCGATTGAGCACTGGTTCGGCAGGGAAATTGCCATGCTGAAAGAGAGGAAGCTTCTGAAGGAATCTTTGGGACATCTTTTTATGACGTATCATGGTGCTGCTTTGGGAAATTTCGTATTTGAACAGTTCATTATCGATGAATAGATCTTTACTCGATAATAATTTTATTCGTATCTTTCTTTTTTTCAGTATTTGTTTTATGATAGGAAGAAATAAATTTGACGTATTTTTATACGCACTTTGATTGGTGTAAAAATACAATAAGGGAGCACTGGGGCTTCATAGATACAGTAATGGGTCAAATCCAATCTGTGGTTCCAGGTGCTTTTTTATTTGGAGGAGGTATTCCATATGTCAGTTTCCTACATAGAAATCAATCGCAGTGCCCTTCGTCATAATTTGAGGGTTATCCGCAGTCATTTGCCGGCGCATGTGGATTGCACAGCAGTCGTTAAAGCAGATGCTTATGGTCATGGCGCTTCTGAAACGATGCGCATTGCTCTTGAAGAGGGATACAACTCAGCTTGTCTCTTATACACATCTCCGAGCCCACGAGACTCCTGAGCATCTCGTATGCCG
>ENA-OZER01000394-OZER01000394.1-human-gut-metagenome-genome-assembly--contig:-NODE-394-length-11242-cov-3.899616_pt1 | contig 11242 bp, 10 predicted proteins | sample MGYA00244612_ERZ653622 | MGnify/ENA primary metagenome ERZ653622 (study PRJEB26926, sample SAMN06164924) | human gut metagenome | biome: ENVO:00009003; feature: ENVO:2100002; material: ENVO:00002003... | reverse complement strand
AGAGTTCGTCGGCAGCGTCAGATGTGTATAAGAGACAGTTCATCGTCCGTTCGGGGCCGATCGCGGCGAACGAGAGAATCGCGTCGCCGAAGTATTTGAGTCGTTCGGGCATCGCCTTGCGCTCTTCGTCGTTCCAGTGCCCCAGTACGTAGTCCACCTGGTGTCCGCGCGGGAAGTCGCCGCCGATGCCGAAGCGGATGCGGCTGTACTCCTCCGTGCCGAGCAGTTCGGTGATGTTCTTCAGTCCGTTATGCCCGCCGGCGCTCCCCTTCGTGCGCATCCGGAAGGTTCCGAACGGCAGGGCGATGTCATCGACGACGACCAGCAGATTCTCACGAGGAATCTTCTCCGCGTCGAGCCAGTAGCGGACGGCCTTGCCCGAAAGGTTCATGTAGGTCGAGGGCTTGAGCAGCACCAGCGTATGCCCTTTGCTGCGAAGCGTGGCCACGGCGCCGTAGCGGTCGGTGGTAAAAGAGGTGTTGGATGCTTCGGCTAAAGCATCCAACACGTCGAATCCAATGTTGTGCCGGGTATCGGCATATTCGGCGCCGATGTTTCCCAGACCAACGATCAGGTATTTCATAAGGGTAATCCGTTGAGATTACTTCGCAGCCGCAGCGTCGGCACCGCGCGAAGCACGGGTTACGCGCACGGCGCATACGGCCGTCGTTGCCGGGGTGAGGAATTTCACTCCGTCGAAGTTCAGGTCGCCCACGAAGATCGTCTTGCCTACGCCCAGCGGAGTTACGTCGATAACCAGTTCGTCGGGCAGCTTGTCGAGCTGTGCGCTCACGGTCAGCTTGCGGGCCGAGAGAACGAGCTTACCGCCGATCTTCACGCCTTCCGCATTACCGGTCAGACGTACGGGGATCGAAATGGCTACGGGTTTGCCCGGCTGTACGCGATAAAAGTCCATGTGGAGAATCTCCTCGCGGATGGGGTGGAACTGCACGTCGCGGAGTACGGCTTTTTCGGTTTTGCCGTCGATCTCCAGATCTACGATGTAGGAGTTGGGCGTGTAGATCAGGGGTTTGATCTCCCGGGGATCCACCGAGAACGAAACCGTTTCGCCGCCGCCGTAGAGAACGGCCGGAATCTGACCTTCGCGGCGTACCGCCTTTGCTGCTTTCTTGCCGTAGTTTTCACGCTTGACGGCCTTTACTTGGATTGTTTTCATTGTAATTTGTTTTTTGTATGTGTTACCTTGGGCGCTACTCAGTCCGCCTCTCGACGGGCGGACCCCCTAAACGCTTGCGGGGCCAAAGATAAGCATTTATTCCCGGAAAACAAAAAACGGCACCCTGCTTTGCGGGGATTCCGGATTCTGCGGGCGTCGCCGTCCGTGGCGGCGGAGAACGGCGGGCCGCTGCCGGAGTCGGGTTCGCTATGGCTTCAGGACGAGGCCGCCCGCGATCAGCACCCGGTGCAGGACGTTCTTTTCGGGAGCGTATTCCGGGTAATCGGACGGGTGTGCGTCGAGGTGATCCGAGAGGGCGTGCAACAGCGCCGAGAGCCGGTTCCGCAAGGCCCGGTGCGATGCGGCGAGCTGCTGTTGTCCGGCCGGCTGGCAGGCGGAGGATTTGGTGACGGTCGTGCCGCCCGCTCCGCCGTGCAGATCGAGCGCGGGTTGCATGGCGACGCGCACGGCGCAGGCGGCAGCCGGCGCTGCGAACTCTTCGCGCAGGGTCGGGTACTCTCCTTCGGCGAGTTTCTGCCAGAGTGCCGGGCCGGTCACGGGGAGGAGATAGCGGGCTTCCGCCGCCGCGATATCGACGGTGCCGATCGCTTCGGGCGGCAGGTAGCCGCCGTCGGCGAAAGCGAGGTCGATGACCTCGCGCGGGGTTACGAGGGTGGTCATGGTCAGTCGATGCTTCGGAGGTTGTACTTGGTGATTTCGGCCAGGAAATGTTGCTGGCGTTCGTCTTCGGGGTCGTAGTCCAGGCCGTCGGCTTTGCGGGCCTCCCAGACTTTCATATAAAGGGGTTTGGAGCGGGTCGGCGGACGATTGACGATTTCGAGCGACGAGGGGTCGGCGCCGAGGATGCGTCCGATGATTTCGCGGATCGGCTCCAGCAGCTCGGCCTGTTCGCCCAGGATGACCGTGTTGAGGGCGATTTCGTATTCGTGCAGGATGCGTTCGGCGCTGAAGCCCGAGGCGTAGTCCAGTCCGCTCAGGGTCCGGAACCACGAATGGGCGACCACGATGTCCGAAGTGGCCTGTTCGTGCAGCGACCGCCAGTCGCCTTCGTTCTGCGAGGCGATGGGGATGAAGCGCGAGTGGTCCTCTGCGGCCCCTTCGCGCAGTACGAACATCACCTGCCCGGGGTTGCCGGCGAATTTCTCCTCGGCCGTGCGCATGATCCGTTCGGCCTGCGCCTCGTCGTCCATCGTGCTGTCGAGCATCATCACGCCCGAGAGTTGGAACGAGTTGTCGAGCCGCGAGATATTCCAGCGGTCGGTCTTGTAGGCGATGGCCGACACACCGAACCCGGCGATGTAGGGCGGTACGCCGTAGTGCTCGAACATCGGTTCGTAGTCCTTGTAGTGGACGATCGCGCGGAGCGTGCCGTCGTCCTGCCGTTCGAAAAGCGGGTAGAGGGGCAGCGTGCGGGCGTCCGCAGCCGAGAAACGGGACCAGTCGTGGTGGAGCAGGATGTGCCGTGAGTCTTTGGCTACGCGGCAGCGCGAGGCGTCCTGATGGTAGAGGGCCAGGAACGAGTGCTTTTCGTCGGTGACGACTTCCAGGAAGGCGTTGCCGAAGAGCGACTTGTCGAAGGACAGCTTGCTGCATACCTGCCGCAGGGATTCGCCCGATCCATTGACTTGCGCGACGAAGGCGCCCAGCAGGGGGACTTCCGGATCGAACGTGAAGCCTTTGCCGGAGATGTAGTCGGCCTTGTCGTTGATGATGCGGCGGTGCGTGGTCGAGCGGCGCGACATAAGGGCCAGGGCTGCGGGGAAGAGATTGTCGTCGCCCCAGCGCCAGAATTTGTCGCTTTCGACCCGTGCGGCGCCGAGCGTGAGGTAGGGGTCGTCGCGGCGGACGGCCTTCACCAGCGCCGTTTTCTTGAGTTTCTGTTTCGTGTTCATGGGTATTGGTTTGAAAAACAGAGGCTGCCGGACGGGTTGCCGGACAGCCTCTGTCGGTTATTGTTCCCGGATGGGCGGTGCCGGGGCCGTATCCTCGCCGGCCAGCGTCAGGACGAGGACGGGACGTGCGGCGAATTTCGTTTGGGATTCGTACCGGATCTCCGTGAGCCGCAGGGGTTGCTCGGCTCCGAATTTTTCCGACCTTCCCGCCAGCAGGAAGACGCCCGATGCGGTTTCGATGCGGGCGACCGTGCCTTCGGTCGCGAGCCGTGCGAGCTGTCGTTCGCCGAGGCGGTCCCGGATTTCTTCGGGATCGGCGACCAGCGTGAGCGTATGGCGGAAGCGCGGAGGTCCGTCCGGATTCAGGTTCTCTTCCCGGAACGACGAGGACTGTTCCAGGATCAGCCATTGATCGGCCGATGCCCCCGCTCGCAGCGTCAGCCCTGTGCAGCAGCCGTCGCCGTAGGTGGCCGATACGATGTCGGAGGCCGGGATCAGCCAGACGGCTTCGATGCCTCCCGCAGGCTTTAGGGGCCGGGCGTAGGGAGTGGTTCCGGACATGGTCAGATGCGCGATGCGAATGCGACCAGTCCTTCGTCGAGCACGTCGCAGCCGGCCATGAAGACGGCGCGCTGGCGGTTCTCCATTTCGTCGGGGTTGTACCACATGCGGATTTCGTTGCCGGGGAAGTCGGCCGTATTGACGGCCAGCACCAGGTTGCGGCGGTCGGTCAGGATGCAGAACGACTTGGGTACGGGCGACGAAGAACTCAGTTTGGCCAGGTAGGACGAGATGCGCAGATCCACGACGGGAATGCCGTGATACAGCAGGTTTTGACGGCCGTTGATATAGTCGGTGTAGGCACCGTCCGTGCTCATGCTGTCGAGGTGCTTCTCGTAGGCGCTGTAAACGTCCGACGAAACGAAGAAGGCCAGTTGCCCCTCGGCTTTAAGGTCTTTCAGGCGTTCGTCCGCATTTTTCCAGAGATCGTCGAACATGGCGACCGAGTTGGCCGGTGTGTTCATGGCGTCCGTTTCGTAATTGTAGGTATAGACCTTGTTGTTGTTCGAGTAGGTGGCGATGGTTTTGAGAAAGCCGTCGAAGGTGTTCGCGCCGCTTTCGGCCGACGTGTCGCCCACCCACATCGTCGAGCGGATGCTTTCGGCGATGGCCTGTTTGAAGAGCGTGGTTTCGGCCTCTTCGAGTTCGGTGCCCGTGAGATCCTCCATATTGACCTCGGGACGGTTGGTAATCAGCTCATAGACCAGCGAGAAGTAGTCTGCGGCCGAGTAGCCCAGTTCGGCTTTCACGCGGTTGAGAGGGATGGTTTTCTGGAGTTTTTTCGAGCCGGCGCCGCCGCTCCAGCCTGCTGCGGTGAATTTTTGCAGGATGTCGGTTTTGGGCTCCCACATCTGCACCGTCGTCGGTACGGGCATGTTGTAAAGGACGCGGACGCCCAGGTCGATGGCCGAAGGACCGCTCAGCATCGGGCGGAAAAAGATCGTTTCGAGGTTTTTGCCGGTGTAGGTTTTGGCATTTTCGAGTGCGCTCATAAGATAATTTGATTTTTGGTGATTGAATGGGTTGTTCGAACGAATGGAATCGGTTCGGGTGTAGCAGTTTTGCGGAGGGTGTCCGAAGGCGGGGCGCCGGATCCTCAGCGGGCGGGTTTTACCGGATCAGTTGCTTTGCATCTTCGGCATAGGCCCGCTGGTTGGCCGAGGGAGTCGTTTCTCCGATCGACGGATCTTCGCGGGGGAGCGTGCGGGTCGGAGCCGCGAATTGCTGGCCTTCGTGCAGGGCGAGTTCCGAAGTGCGGGGGCCGGACCCTTTTTCCGGGTCGCCGAAATGGAGGATGTTGCGGTCGGGGGGAAGGGCGTCTGCCGGACGGACGAGTCCCAGCTTGCCGAGCAGCTTGCGCCATTGTCCGGCCGGCGTCGCCTGTGCCGCAGGCGTTTTTTCCGTAGCGGCGGGTTCGATGATCCGATCGACGAGTCCGGCGGCGAGTGCCTCCTGCGGAGAGAGCCAGCGGCCGGAGCCGTTGTTTTCGGCCATCAGGAGGGTGAACTCCTCCGGAGTGCGGCCAGAACGGGCGGCATAGACCTCCGCCAGGCGTGCGTCGGTTTTGCGGAGCAGGTCGATGCGGGTCGCAAGCTCTTCGGCATTGCCTTCGGCGGTGCAGATCGAATTGTGGATCAGGTAGAGGGCGTGGGCCGATATTTCGCGGCATCCCTCCGATGCGGCCTGTGCGATGACTGTGGCCGCCGAAGCCGTATAGCCGTAGCAGCGGGTGACGATGTGTCCGTCGAGCGACGAGAGGGCCTCGTAGATCAGCAGGGCGTCGTTTACGTCGCCGCCCGTCGAGCGGATATTGACGACGATTTCCGGGGCGTCGATTTCGCGCAGCCGGTCGAGGCTGTCCCGGAATTTTTCGTAGGTGGCTACGCGCGACGAGGGTTGGTCGAACTGCCACTCCTCGGGGACGCCGATCACCCCTTCGATGTCCACGAAGCAGGTGTCGTTGCGGTTGGTGATTTGAATGTCGGATTGCATGGAAAGTTGTTTTTTGCCGGCTCGCTCGCCGGCGTTCGGAATGGGGTTGGCTGTGGGCGGGATCGTTGCGGTTTCGCGGCGTCCCCGCTCCGGCAGGAGGGTTGGGCGGATTTTCGAGGAGTGCATCCCGTGAGAGTGCGGGGAGTCGTACGGCTGCGGTCCGCGCGGATGAAGGACGGTCGAAGGGCTATCCGTTGGGCAGACGGGTGAAGGTGCAGCGGGTCGAGGCGGCCGAGGGGTCGTAACCCTCGATGCGGCGGAGCGTGCAGCGGATCTCTTCGCCGCCGATGCGGAACAGGAACGTCGAGGCGATGCAGGGGGCGAGGCGCTGTATCTGAAAGAGCCGTTCGATGTCGCACGGTTCGAGCCGCAGGTGGAGCGTGAGGTGCTGGCAGAGTTTCTCCTGTTCGGCCTGGGTGTCGTAGAAGCGGTGCAGTCCCTGTTGTCCGTCCCGGTCTTCGAAGCAGAGCGTGAACCCGTTGTCGGGATCGTTACGGTGGAATGCGGCCAGGGGGTAGCTGTCTCCGGTGGAAGGATAGCCCCAGCGCTCGCCGGCGGGCAGGGGCTGCATGCCGCAGTAGCGGACGATGCGGGGCGTGAAACTGTTCCGGTCGGTGGTGTCCGGGGCGTCGCGGTCGCCGACCCGCAGGACGAGGGCCGAAGGTGCATCCGCATAACATTCCGTTTCGCTGACCGTCGGCGAGAAGAAGGGGTTGGCGAGGTTTCTTTCCCGGTCGATCGCCGCCGCCGAGTCATTGACCAGACGCCACTGGCCGAAGGGCTCTTCCAGGGTCGCGTTCAGCCGGGTCACCGCACCGTCCGCCTCCCGGTACTTGTAGATGCGGACACGTTCCGCATCCTGTGCCGCATCGCCCAGCAGGATCGGCTGCGAGCGGTCGATCCGGGAGCTCCAGTCGAAGGTCTGGCCGAGGCGGTAGAAGTCGTCGGCCGGTTCGACGTAAACCGTGCGGGTTTCCTCGTCGGTGTAAAAGCGCAGATTGAACAGGTGCCGCAGGGCGTCGAGTACGACCCATTTGCGGACGCGGTGCCGGGCGACGTCCTCGAAAGAGATCGGGGTGTTCAGACCGGGTGCGCCGGTGAAGTCGGGGCGCAGGGTGCATTGGCGGCTCAGGGAGAATTTCATCCCCGGTTCCGCACCGTAGAAATAGATGGTCGAGAAGGTTTTGGGCGAGGTCGGCGTGACAGTTACCGGGTTGGTACGGACGGTCATTTCCACTTCGGTCTGTCCGGTTTCTCCGATGTAGCCGTCGTAGAGTGCCCAATCTCCGGTGTAGGTCGTGTAGGTCGTGCTTCCGGCGGCTTTGCAGAGCAGTACCGGGGCCGTGACGGTCGAGCCGGAAGGGGTCGTGACCAGAGCCGACCGCGAATCGAACTCTCCGATTGCGTGCCCGGCCGTGCCGTTGACGGTGCAGGTGAGGCGGTAGGAGTTTCCTTCGGTGTGGTTGAACACGATGGCACGGTACTGGAAGGCGGGTTTGGTCGAGTTTCTGCGGTCGGCGTAGCGGTTTGCGAGGGCGCCCTGTACCTCGGTGCCGTCGCCCAGGTAGAAGGAGTCGATTCCTTTGAGGCGGTTGCGGTCGAGGATGCGGTGGTCGGTGATGTAGCGGATGTGGTATTCGAAGGCTACCGTCACCGAGGTCATGGGCCTGAAGACGATCTCCCCGTCTTCGACGGTGAAGCAGTGGTTGTTCGAAAAGACATCGGTGAGGGTTTCTCCCAGATCGTTTTGGTCGTTCGGATTGACCGTTTCGACGAAATTGCCTACCGAGTTGATCGACTTGTAGGGGTTGGCGTACACACGGCCGTCGCTGTTCGCCGTCGTCGCCGCCGTCGTCGTACGCCGGGCCAGGAAATCCATGTGGTTCCGCAGGGCGTTCGTGTCGCGCGAGGAATAGGCGCCGCTCAGGTAGAGCGAGCGGAAAAATTCGCCGTTCAGAAAATCGCTTTCAAGGGTGTAGCCCGCTTCGGAAAAGAGTGTCTGCACGACGGTTGCAGCCGAAATGAACGGGTGGTAGTCGTCCACGGAGAGGAATCGTTCTACGGGAATCAGTTCGACCGACGACAGTTCGGGGGTGTATTCGTCGCGGCATACCGGGAAGAATTTGACCGGGGTGTTGTTGGTCCAGGTCTGGCGGATCATCGTGGGCGTGAGCCGTCCCGAGAAGGAGATGCCGAGGGTGTTGAACATCTCCGCAGCGGCTTGCCGGGCCCATTCGGAGGTGCCGCTGCGGATCTCTATCAGATACCCCTCCGGGTCGGAGTCGTACGCTGCCGAGAGCAGCCGGACGGAGCCTTGCAGCAGTTTGGCCTCTCCGTCGCTCAAAACGGCCGTGTGCTGCGCGGCATTGAAGCGCTGGCCCGTGTAAGGCTCGGCGGCGAATCCGAAAATGCGGTCGTTGGTCCGGGTTGCCGGCAGCCGCAGTCGGAGGGCGTGCCCTTTGTTTCCGCTTCGCACGTCGGCGAGATCCTGGGCATCGTAGTCGAGGGCGATGCGCTGCGACGGGTCGAGGTCGCAGGGAATTTGGTCGATAGTGAGTTTCATAGGCAGCGGGTTTCTTGTCGGGGACGCAGGCTGATTTCGATACAGCCCAGGGAGCCGTGCCGGCCGATCGTCTGCTCCCGGGTCAGGATGTCCACCTCTTCGTATTTGTCGCCGTCGATCTTCCAGACTTGGGGCGATGCGGCGATTTCGGCCAGCGCTTCGATAACGGCGGCGGGTTCGAAGGCCGAGGCGAGGGTCGTCGTCCGTTCGTCGCGGATACTGATATCTTCGTAGCCCGCGTCGTCGGTGAGTACCTGTTCCTTGCGGATTTTCTGGACGACGCTTTTCACCACCGGAAAAGTGTAGTGTTCGATCGAACCTGCACGGCTTCGCCAGGCGATACGGCATCCTTCGTCGCATTTCGGAACGACCGTGTAGCCGATTTCCGCTACGGTCTGCCCGGCGGTGGCGATCCGGACGGTGATCGTGCCGACCGAGGGCAGAAAACTTCGGGTGTTGAGCCGGAAGAGGGTCAGCTCCTCCCCTCCGATCGCATTGTACGTAAGAGCTTCTGCCGTAATGTCGCTCGTGACCGTTACGGTGTGCTGGCCCGGGATGCAGCAGGTGATTTCGTCGCTTTCGCCGTAGGCGATGATGCGGTGCGAAGGCATCGTCGTCAGAATCCGGGACGGTTTCACGGAGTCGTGTGCCGCGACGAAGGTCCGGACTTCGGAGTAGGTCGTTCCGACGGCCAGTTGCACCGAAGCGCTCCGGCTTTCCGAATTGCAGAATCCGGTCATGCCGGACGAGGGGACGAAGCGAATGTTTTTCCGGACCATCGGGGCGATGTTCAGGGTGCCGGTCGGGGTGTTGTAAAACCGTTTGGAGCCGATCCTGGAGCCGTCCCTGGTGCTGAGTATTTCCAGAAACAGTTCCGTTTCCGCCGCGTTGGAGAACGTGTAGGCGAGCGGGCCGAATACGGAGGAAAACATCTCCGGCAGAGAGGTGAATGTCATGTGAAAACGGGTTTGGAAGTGGATGATTGTGTGCGGTCCGAGATACCGTGCGGTCGCCGGTGTCGGGGCTGTGGGCGGAGTCGTGCCCTTCGTTTTTTTCGAAAGATGCGGAGGCGGCATCGGAAAGGCCGATGGCTGCTGTGCGGGGTGTCCGGGTGCCTAAAAACAGATGATGACGTCGGCTTTGGCCGTTTGGGAGATTTCTCCGTGCGGGGTGTAGGCTCCCGATCCGGGTTGGACGGTGAGGTTTTCGACGGCTATGACCTTCGGGTCGGTGCTTAACTGGGTGAAGAGATCGAAGAGTTGCAGTTCCGTTTGGCTCCATACCTCGTTGCGCCGTTCGGACGAGAGCTTTGCCCCGGGGTGCAGCAGCCGCAGTTCGACGCTGTAGGTCGCACGTCCGTGCAGACGGCCTTCGACCTCCTTGAGCCGGATGGGTGGAAGCCAGGCTGCGGGCAGCAGGACGATCTCGCGCGGGGTGCGGTCGTCGGTATCGGTGTGGATCGTGTAGCCATACACGCCTGCGAGCTCCCGGATCGCACGGGTGAGATAGGTGCGGTTCATGTTGAAAAAGTTTTGATAAAATGTTTACAGATATTGAAAAGTCTGGATAATTTCCTGACAACAGAATTGTTGCGATTGTTGAAAAGGTCGGAAATATCCTGAGGCCGTCTGTTGAAAAGCGGATTTGTCGGGACAAATATAAACAATCCGAATACCCCTTGTCAAGAGATTCGACCCGGAATAATTTCGATCTGCGGCAAATAAAGTCGGTGGATAATTTGTTCGGACTGGGGTTCAATCTGTTGCGGTGACGGTCGCAGCGGTCTAATTTGGCCTTGAAAATTGGATATTTGAAATATAATAGCTACTTTTGCTCCGTAATATCTTCGTGAAGCCGGAGTCTTCCGGCCGAAAAGTGGAAAATATCCGTATCTTCCACGGCGGCGAAGAGCGAAGTTCAACGAAAAATTCAACGATATGGATGATGGTGTCGGTTCCAAGCATAGCGGCAGTGTCGTATCTCAATACGATACCATTCATCTACGGTATCCGCCACGAAGGTAACTTTCGTGCCGATCTGTTGTTGTCCCCTCCTTCCGAGTGTACGAAAAACTACGTCGAAGGGCGTGCCGATCTGGCGCTGCTTCCGGCTGCCGCCGTTCCCTCGCTCAAATCGACGGATGTGATTACCGAATATTGCATCGGAGCCGTCGGCCCCGTGCGAACCGTCGTGCTGTTGAGCGACGGCCCGGTTTCCGAGGTTCGGCGCGTCTTTCTCGATCCCCACTCCCAGACCTCCGTGCAACTGGTCGGTTATCTGGCCGCCCATCGTTGGAAAATCGCTCCCGAATGGTACTCTCTGGATGACTACGAACAGCTTCGTCATGCGCAGGAGGGGGACGCTTTCCTGTTGATCGGGGACAAGGTGTTCGATCACGAGGAGAAGTTCCGCTATAAATACGATTTGGCTGCCGAATGGCAGGCCGCGACCAAACTGCCCTTCGCCTTTGCTGTCTGGGTGGCTCGCAAGGGAACGCCCTACGAAGTCATCGAATCGTTGCAGCATGCCCTCACGTTCGGTTTGGAACATACCTACGAAGCGATCCTCGAAGCGGGATTCGACAAAAAGCCGTACGATGCCTATGAATATTTGACGCGTAATATCGACTATATCTTCGATAATCAAAAGCGCCGGGCCCTTCAGAAGTTCTGGGATTCGGGACTCAAGGTGTCGCCCCGTGTAAATCCCGGCTGAAGGGAGTAGGCAGGGCTCATGCCGCCGGGCGGCCCCCTGTCTTGACCAGTTCACGCAGAAAGCAACCCGGGGAACCGGATTAATACAGGGTGCTTTATGATTACGATTTACCTCAAGCAATACAACAAGATCATCCGAAACGCCGATACCGGGCTCTTCGAGGAGTTGGGTTACGACGATATCTTGTGGATCGATATGCTGCAACCCACGATCAAGGAGCAGAAAGCGGTCGAGAATTTCATGGAGATCAACCTCCAGACCAAGCAGCAGGTCTGTCTCTTATACACATCTGACGCTGCCGACGAACTCTAGGGTGTAGAT
>ENA-OZER01000375-OZER01000375.1-human-gut-metagenome-genome-assembly--contig:-NODE-375-length-11646-cov-4.741869_pt1 | contig 11646 bp, 12 predicted proteins | sample MGYA00244612_ERZ653622 | MGnify/ENA primary metagenome ERZ653622 (study PRJEB26926, sample SAMN06164924) | human gut metagenome | biome: ENVO:00009003; feature: ENVO:2100002; material: ENVO:00002003... | reverse complement strand
AGTCTCGTGGGCTCGGAGATGTGTATAAGAGACAGGCAGCCGAGCATATGCTTATTCAGACCGACCTCACCATTGCGGAAATTTCAAGAATTGTTGGATACTCCAACCCCAGTAGATTGATTGAAATATTCAAAAGGTATTATGGATTTACTCCCTCAAAATACAGAAAATAAAAGTGTTATACTAATTTGGATAAACCTAACCCTCTAAAAATCAACCAAATCAATCGTTATGAGGTGACGCATACAAGCGTCACCTCATTGCCCTTATCTCTTCTTTATTTTTTTCCGCATTGTGCCTCTCGGAAAGGATTCAACGTGCCGCTAAATTTTCCCGTGCAGGCATCTGTCCCGCCGCTCTCTGGCGTATTCCAGCAGTGCATTGCACGCCGGACAAAGCGCCTCGCCCCTTGTCCCATGCACACCCCAACAATACCGGCGCACCATGAGGGTAACGGTTTCGATCTCCTTTTCCTTGTTCAAGCTCTGAAGTCCTTTCTGTTTTATACACAGTTAGCCTACTCTAACCGTCTGGTGGAAGAAAAGGCAGGCCACCTGTATGCAGTCTGCCTTTTGCCTGATGCGAAAGCCCGCAGACGCGCGGGGCTTACAGCACCAGCGAGGGCGCGGTGTAGACCCGTGCCTTCAGCTCGCTGTTGAGCATATACAGTCCCTTGCTGTCACCGCCGAACAGCTCCATCTTGGTGATAAGGTCGGCGGCGTTCTTCTCCTCCTCGCCCTGCTCCTTGATGAACCAGTCCAGCATCTGCATGGCGCGGAAGTCTTTTGCCTCGTATGCGGCGGCGTAGATGGCATCGATGCTGGCGGTGACCAGCTTCTCGTGCTCCAGTGCCTTTTTCAGCGGGGTCATGTGGTCGCCTCGTTCCCACTCCGGCTTTGCGATAGCCTCAAAGGTAACGCCCTCGCCGTTATTCTGCAAATACTGATAAAACAGCATGGCGTGATCCCGTTCCTCCTGCGCCTGTACCCGGTACCAGTTCTCAAAGCCGTCCAGTCCGACGGCGGCGTAGTAGTTGGCAAAGTCCAGATACAGATAGGCGGAGTAGAACTCCTTATTGATTTGCTCGTTGAGCAGCTTAGATACGTTAGCGTTCATGATACTTTTCCTCCATAAGATTGTCTTTTTCCTGCTCCCGGCAGGCGGGGCAGATATGCCGTACCCAGAGCGATGCTGGGATGCTCCCTTTTCATCTCCAGGGACACCTGCTCCGCCTTGGGATGCTGCTGCAGCTCCGTTGCGGCGGCCAATATCTCCTCTGCGTATTTTGGCATACCGCCAACCCTCCAAACGCAAGAATGAGTCTTATTATTTTGCTTTTATTATACCTATATTTTTTTCTCTGTCAACAACCACAAAAGGCTTGTGCCCCAAAAGCCGCCCGAAGTACCTTGACAGTTTTAACTGTATCTGTTATAATCACAGTATAAACTGTATCAGTAGCAAACACAGTTGTGTTGGAGGTTGATTATGCGTCAGATATTACTTTTTGCGGCACTTGCCACCTCGCTTGCGCTACTGAGCGGCTGCACGCTGTCCAAGACAAAAGCGGACACGGCGGAGGACATGACAGGCAAGGCGGCGTATCATAAGATCAGCGCCGAGGAAGCCTATGAGATGATGATCTCGCAGGAGATCGTGGTGGTGGATGTCCGCACCCGGGAGGAATACGATGGCGGGCATATTGAAAACGCCGTCCTTGTGCCCAATGAGAGCATCGGGAGTGAAATGCCCGAGACGCTGCCCGATAAGGAGGCGACACTGCTGATCTACTGCCGCAGCGGCCGCCGCAGCAAGGATGCTGCACAAAAGCTGCTGGCGCTGGGGTATCAGAGCGTCTACGACTTCGGCGGCGTCATCGATTGGCCCTACGAGCTTGTGAAGGAGGGATGATTGTGGACAGTTCTTTTAATCTGGCCGTCCATGCGCTGGTCTGCCTGAGCCACAGTGGACGCTCCCTCAGCAGCGAAGCGCTGTCGGAGAACATCTGCACCAATCCCACCCGCGTCCGCCGGGTGCTGGCGGGGCTGAAAAAGGCTGGAATGGTGGAGACCCGGGAGGGCTTGGACGGCGGCTACCGCCTGACGGCAGACCCCGCAACCCTTTCTCTCCGGCAGGTGGCGGAGGCGGTGAATACCCGCTTTGTGGACTGCGCGTGGCACAGCGGCGACATTGACCGGGACTGCGCCATCTGCTCCGGCATGGCGGGCGTGATGGATGGGCTGTACCGGAGCATGAATGAGGAATGCGCCGCCTATCTCTCGCACATTATGATCACGGATATTGAAACACAGCTTTTCACACAGAAATAGGAGGATTTTACGATGCTTACCATTACGACCAACAGCTTTGAAAATGACGTCCTGCACGCGGACAAGCCCGTGCTGGTGGATTTCTGGGCCCAGTGGTGCCCCTACTGCCGCCGTATTGCCCCGGCCTTCGACAAGGTGGGGGAGCAGTACGCCGACACGCTCATCGCTGGCAAGATCAACTACGACGAGGAGCCGCAGCTCATCGAGCGTTTCGGCATCGACACCATCCCCACGCTGATGCTCTTTAAGAGCGGCGAGGTGATCGGTTCTGTGGTAGCGCCCGGCTCCAAAGCCGCCATTGAGACATTTATCCGGGAAACGCTGGCGCAGTGAGGGCGTGGCTGCAGAGCTCAAGGAGCCTAATCATACAACCAGAGCAGCGCCGCGCCGATTTTCTCAAATTATGTGACGCCGTCACAGTAAAACCGCTTGTCACGCGGTATACTATACCCAAACAAAGGAAAGGAGCTGACAGATATGGCAGCTATGAACATGAATCAGGAGCAGTTTGAGCAGGCGATCCGGGAGAAAAAGCCCGTTTTGGTGGATTTCTGGGCGCCCTGGTGCAGCTACTGCCGGAGGATCGGCCCCGCGTATGAGAAGATCGGAGAGGAATACGCGGACAGCCTCGCCGTCGGCAAGATCAACATTGACGAGGAGCCGCGGCTGGCGGGGGCCGAGGGGATCGAGGACATCCCAACTCTGGTGCTGTACCGGAACGGAAAGGCCGTGGATTCCATCATCGCGCCCGGCTCAAAGGCAGAAATCGACCGTTTCATTCAGGAAGCCTTGGCGAAATAACGGAGGGTTCAGATATGAACAACAATCATGTTTATGATATGCTCGTGGTGGGCGGCGGCCCGGGCGGCTACACCGCCGCCCTGTACGCGGCACGGGCGGGGCTGGACACCATCGTGCTGGAAAAACTGTCCGCCGGTGGGCAGATGGCCCTGACCGAGCAGATCGACAACTACCCCGGCTTTGAGAACGGGATCGACGGCTTCTCTCTGGCGGAGAAGATGCAAAAGCAGGCGGAGCGTTTTGGGGCACGCAGCGAATACGCGGAAGTTCTCCGCATGGATCTGACGGCGGTTCCCAAGCTCGTGGAGACCAGCGAGGGGATCTTCCGGGGGAAAACCGTGGTGCTGGCCACCGGCGCAGACCCCAGAACGCTGGGCGTTGCCGGAGAGACGGAGCTGTTGGGCCGGGGCGTGGCCTACTGCGCCGCCTGCGATGGGATGTTTTACAAGGACAAAACGGTGGTCGTGGTGGGCGGCGGCAATTCCGCCGCGGCAGATGCCCTCCTTCTCAGCCGCGTGGCGAAAAAGGTGATCCTCGTCCACCGCAGAGACACCCTGCGGGCCACCAAGATCTATCACGAGCCGCTGGCACAGGCCGAAAACGTGGAATTCCGTTGGAACAGCGTCGTTTCCGCGCTGCTTTCCGGGGACAGGCTGACCGGCGTCCGCCTGCGGGACACCGTCACCGGTGAGGAAAGCGTGGTGGACTGCGACGGCGTATTTGTCAGCGTGGGCCGACAGCCCGCCACGGCGCTGGCGGTGGGTCAACTGGCGCTGGACGGCGGCGGCTATATCGTGGCCGGAGAGACCACGGAAACCAGTATTCCCGGCGTTTACGCCGTGGGCGACGTGCGGACGAAGCCCCTCCGTCAGGTGGTCACCGCCGTGGCGGACGGCGCGGTGGCAGTCCACATGGCGGAGAAATATATCGCGGAAAACCGATAAGGGAGGTAGATTGAAAAAGCCATGTTTAAGGTCAGGCCGGATACGACCGCAGTGGGGATGCCGACATATCTGCAAGGCAAACTGCCAGAGTGATGGCAGATAAGATAACCCATGTAAGATCGGGAGATATGTTGTCTCTCCATATCCAGTCCACGCAACAGTGAGCAACTGAACACAAAACACAGCCACAGATGTACTCTGCGGCTGTGTTTTTATGCGTTCTCAAGACTCCGGTCTCGCCCCACCACCCCATCGTGACCTCAACCTGAGATGACGGTACTCTGCCCTTGGGACATAAAGCAGATGAGTAAGACCATCATCTGTACGAGAATAGCTGCAATAGCTGCGGTTTGTTGCAGCTTATTCCGCGCAGAGCTCAGCCACCAGAGCATCCATCTGCGCCTCACTGGTTTGGTTCAGTGCGCCGCGCAGCGATACCTCCGTTTCACACAGTCGGAGTTCCTTCATCTTTTCCAACTCGGCGCGCATCAGCCGCGCGGCAGCAGGGGCCCATGAACCGTTTTCCATGAGGCCGATCCGGCGGTTTCGGAATCCCTTTGTCTGTAAATGTTCCAAAAACTCCTTCATGGGCGGAAACAGTCCTCCGTCATAGGTGGAGCTGGCTAAAACCAACTTCCCGCAGTAGAACGCACTGGCAACAGCGTAGGAAAGATCTGTCACAGTGAGATCACATATGTTGACCTGTACGCCTTTTTTCTCTAATTTACCCTTGAGGGTCTTCGCCGCATGGGCAGTATTTCCATGGATGGATGCGTGAGCGATCAGGATGCCCTCCGGTTCTTCCGGTTTCCATTGTGACCAGAGATCATAGAGCCGCAGATACTCCCCCAAGTCTTCTGTGAGCATGGGGCCATGGAGCGGGCAGATCATTTGGATCTCCAGCGCGGAGATTTTTTTCAGCAGCGCCTGCACCTGTGCGCCATACTTTCCGACGATGTTGTAATAATACCGCCGGGCCTGCGGCGCCCAGGGGGCACGGGCAGTCCGTTCCAGTGAACCGAAGCGGCCGAAGGCATCCGCCGAGAACAGGATCTTTTCCTCCTCTTCATACGCTGCCATCACCTCCGGCCAGTGTACCATCGGCGCCAGCAGAAAGCGCAGCCGGTGCAAACCCAAGGAAAGCGTATCTCTTTCGCCAACCTCCAGCATACGGTCTTCCGACAATGCACCTGTGCCGAAGAACTGCTTGATCAGGGTAAATGTTTTCGCGTTTCCCACGATCTTCATCTCCGGGTACTTTTGTGCCAGCCGCATGAGGCTGCCGGAATGATCCGGCTCCATGTGTGTGACCACAAGATAGTCGGGGCTGCGCCCCTCCAACACCCGCGCCACATTGGAAAGCCATTCTTCCGCTGCCCGTGCGTCCACGCTGTCCATCACGGCAATCTTCTCATCCAGAATGACATAGGAGTTGTAGCTCACTCCCATAGGCTGGACGGGGTACTGGTTTTCAAAGAGTGCCAATGTGTTATCATCCACCCCTACATAGCGGATTGCATCTGTTACCGTTTGGATAGCCATATAAAAAATACCTCCTATTTTCCTTACTCAGACTCTGACTGATAGGTTCTTCTTTTCTAATGGAACATACGCTCAACCGCGGATCGACGGTCGCGCATTTTGCCGTTGTCTTGCTTCCCCCAGAGTCGTTACATGTGGTACACCGCAGCGGAGCGAAGTCCTTCCGGCAGGCCGTCGGGCGCAGCAGGTGAAAGTTCCCAGCGTACCTGCCCCGCCCACTGGGAGGCGACGGCGGAGAAGTGGAGCATGACAATACCGAGATCCAATGCGGCATCCAAATTATCGGTGTAGGCATCCTCCTGCTGCACCAAATAGATGCTGTGATCCTGCACAAGGAAGCCATAGGGCTGACGGTTGAGATAGCTGGGGGAGAGCGAAGCGGCGTAGAAGGACTGCCAGAGCATATCGTCGTAGAAGTCCATCATCTCGTCAAGCCCAGACTTGTTGCTCCAGCTCCCCATGTGAACCAAATCGTGCACGCCCTTTTTGGGCGCGTAGTACTGCTGCTCGGCCCGCACATCGATCTGAGACATACTTAGGATATTCAGCCGCAGCTTTTTTGCGGTCTTTTCCCCGTAGCCAAAGGCAACGATTGCCGCCACCTCTAACGGGGTGGCGAGAGACAGTGCCTTTTTGATTTTGTCGCTGTCGGTGAAGGTCATCCAGCAGGTGTCAATGTCCAACTCAGTCAGCTTGAGGACGAGATCTTCCATCATGTAGCCGGCGTTGATGGCCGCATAGGAATGCGGGGCAGACATAAGGAGCAGGTAGTGCGGTGCTCCGATGAGAAATTGATTATAGCCCGCTGAGCTCTCCAGCGCCGGCTGTGCATCCTTGTCCAAGACGATCAACTCCGTTGCAATCTCCGGGACAAGACGGGGGCAGGTCTTTTCATAGTAGGATCGGAGCTGGCCGATAGCCTCGCTCGGAACTTCCTTTTCGCGGAATGCGTGAACGGATCTGCGATATTGGATCATAGCGCTGTAATTCATAGTAGTATCTCCTATTCTGATGTCTTTGGTTTTCTTATAAATCGTCTATCAGTGCGGTGCTCTTGGCGTAGGCGGTACTGCGTGCCTCAAAGAAATCGGTCTTGACCATGTTGGCGTCGGCGTACTGGCTGACCCATTCCATGCTCTCCGGTTCGCTCTCAAAGCCCGGATACAATGCGGGATAGCCAAGGCTCGTCCAGCGAAGATTGCCGAGATAGCGGATGTAATCGCTGATCATCTGCCGGTTCAGCCCCGGGATGTCGTCGCCGATTACATAATGCCCCCATGCGATCTCCTGCTCCACGCCCTCACGCATCATCTCGCGCAGCGCTTGTACGCTCTCGGCGGTGAACAACTCCGGCTGCTCCTTTTGCAGCTCCGTGATGATATTGCGGAACAGCCACAAGTGCGTGTTCTCATCGCGGTTGATGTAGCGAATCTCCTGCGCCGAACCGGACATCTTCCCGTTTCGGGAGAGATTGTAGAAGAACATAAAGCCGCTGTAAAAATAGATGCCCTCCAAAATATAGTTCGCCATCATCACGCGCAGCAGCGTGGGAGCGTCCTTCCGCTCCTGAAACTCGTTGTAGCAGTCCCCAATGAAGGTGTTGCGGCGCAGCAGATGCTCGTCCGTTTTCCATTGGTAGAGGATGTCATTGCGCTCCACGGGGGAACAGATGGTGTCGAGCATATAGCTGTAGCTCTGTGAGTGGACACACTCCTGAAACGCCTGAATGGACAGGCAGAGATTGACCTCGTTGGCGGTAATGTAGGCGCCGATATTAGGCAGGTTCGCTGTCTGAATGGAATCCAAAAAGACAAGAAAACTCAGAATTTTATCGTAGGCGCTGCGCTCGGCTGACAGCAGGCGGGGATAGTCCTTCACATCCTGCGAGAGATTGATCTCCTCAGGGATCCAAAAGTTGTTCATGGCCTGCCGGTACCAGTCGCTGACCCAAGCGTACTTCATATTGTTGAAGTCGTTGAGGTTGGTGGTATTGCCGCCGATCATGCGCCGCAGGCGCACATCAGGGTCGCCCTCCGGGTTAAAGAGGGGCTTTTTCTTCAGTTCCGTCATGCTATCCTCCTTATGACGAGCAGCTTTCGCAGGCCTCGACCTCAAGGGCCTTGCTGCGGACATAGTAAATGGTCTTGACGCCGGCCCTCCACGCCTCCAAATACAGTCTGAGCACCTGACGCATGGAATAGTCGTTGGTGATATAGAGATTCATGCTCTGCGCCTGGTCAATATGTCTCTGGCGAAGGCCCGCGGCGCGTACCGACCAGCTTTGGTCGATTAGATGCGCTGCCTTATAGTACCACCATGTGTCCATAGAAAGCTCCGGAGCAACGCGGGGCAGCATGCTGCCCTTTTTTTCCTCTAAAAAGAATTTCTTCATAATTGGATCTATGCCCGCCGACGTGCCGGAGAGGATAGATGTGCTGGAGGTCGGTGCGACCGCCAGCAGATAGGCGTTGCGCATTCCCTGCACCGCCACCGTTTTCGCAAGCGCCCGCCACTTTTCGGAGGTATAACCCCGCTTTTCAAAATACGCGCCCGTCTGCCAGTCGCTGCCCTCAAAGAGCGCGTAACGACCCTTTTCCCGTGCCAGAGCTGTGTCCGCCTTGACGGCGGCGTAGTTGATGAGCTCGAACACTGCGTCGGTGAAGGCAAGGTGCTCATCGCTCTCCCAGTGGATGCCGCGCTTTGCCAGCATGTGGTGGTAGCCGCTGACGCCCAGGCCGATGCTGCGGTACTTCTGATTGGTAAGCCGCGCGTATTCCAACGGGTAGAAGTTGAGGTCGATCACATTATCCAGTGCGCGGATGGCCGTTTCCACCGTGCGTTCCATATAGGCCTCGTCCTCCACCGGCAGATTACCGAGAGACAGACTCGCCAGGTTGCAGACCACAAACTCACCTGGGCGTGTGGCCGTCACCACAATTGTGTCGCCGTTCTCCGTGTGCACCTCAGTGCTGATGTGCTCGATGGGTGCCATGTTCTGCGCGATCTCCGTACAGAGATTGGAGCAATAGATCATTCCCGTGTGGCCGTTTGGGTTCATATGATTTACACTGTCGCGATTGAAAGCGAAGGGTGTGCCGGTCTCCACTGCCGAGCGAAGCACCAGCCGCACGATGTCCTTGACGGTGACGCTGCGCTTTTCGATGCGCGGGTCATTGACGCAGTCCAGATACCGCTTCTCCCATTCCGTACCCCAGTAATCCTCCAGTGCGTAGCCCTTGACCGTGAGGATCTCATGCGGACACATGAGATGCCACGGCGCGTCTATGTTCTCCTCCGCCAGTCGCCAGAAGAGATCCGGATAGCACACGGCGGGAAACACATCATGTGCCTTCATGCGGTCGTCGCCGTTGTTGGTGCGCAGTTGAAGGAATTCCGGCAGATCCCGGTGCCATGCGTCTAAGTAAACCGCCACAGCGCCCTGCCGCATCCCCAACTGATCCACCGCCACGGCGGTGTCGTTGACCAGCCGGATCCAGCGGATAACACCGCCCGCCGCCCCTTGAAAGCCGCGGATGGTGCTGCCTGCAGCGCGCACCTTACCGAAGTACATCCCCATTCCACCGCCGAATTTAGAGACCTTTGCGAAGTTGTCCAGCGAGCGGTAGATGCCGTCCAGACTGTCCGGCACAGTGTCCACAAAGCAGCTTGAAAGCTGATGGTAGGGCTTTCGTGCGTTGGACATGGTAGGTGTCGCCATCGTGACCTCCATACGGCTGAGCATATCGTAAAAGCGTTTTACCCACCCCATGCGGTCAGAGCCTTCGTTCATAGCAAGATGCAGCGCGATACCCAAAAACATCTCCTGCGGTGTTTCCAGCGGCACGCGGCTGCGTGACTGGATCACATAGCGTTTGAGCAGCAGGTCAAGGCCGGAGTAGGTGAACAGCTCGTCCCGTTCCGGGCAGAGAAAGTCCTCCGCCATGGCAATCTCCTCGTGGGTATAGTGGGCAAGGATATAGTCACCGTAGAGTCCCTTATCCGTCAGATAGCGAAGCTTGCCATAGAGGTCGCAGACGCCGCGCCCCTCCCATTCCTGTGCGTTGCGACAGCGAAAGGAGTGGTTCAGAAGCCGCGCCGCGATGAACTCCCACTTGGGTGCCTCTGCCGTAGTCAGCTCTACCGCCGCCTTGGTCAGTGCCTCAGCCCGCTCATCCTCCGTCATGCCCAGGCGACAGAAACTCTCAAACTTCATTTGAAGCGCCGCGAGGGAGTAGACTTCCTCGGTAAAATCCATCTGGATGCGGCGCAGCACCTCGTCAAGCGAGTCATCCCCCACCGTCCGCGCGATGGTATGCCGGACACGGCGCAGCGCAGACCGCTTTTCGCGGTAGAGGATGTACGCCTTGGCCACCTCATAGTGTCCACGCTCCATGAGCGTTCGCTCCACCTCGTCCTGCACACGTTCTACGGTGAGCGGCACTGTGACGGAGAGATTGTTGAGAACGGTGGCGAGGATCTCATCCATCTCTCTGCTCCCGATCTCCTTGCCCTGTCCGTCAAACGCCTTTTTCATGGCGTTGAAAATTTTCTCCTGTTGAAAGGGAACAGACTCCCCGTTTCGTTTTCTGATCTCCATTTCGATCCTCTCATCTTCTCCGGTCACTTCTCATGTCCTTTTGGGCAAAGAGCGGGCAAGCGCAGTATCACGCTTGCCCGCTCTGTTTTTGAAAGCCGGTTTTTCTGCAGCCGACGCGGTGGGGCTGTTTGTTGTCTGTTGTCTTGGTTTTGGCTTTCCTGCCAGTTACTTCATAGATTCCAGAATGGCGTCCGCCAGTGCTTCCAGCTCAGTGCGCTTGTCCGTGCCCATGGACGAGGCGAGGCTGAGCCGCTCGTTGAGCACCGTCATGTTCTTAAGCTCATTGTTGACGAATTTCTGCATGAGGTCACCGGACTTCACCGCCCATGAGCCGTTTTCAATGATGGCAAAGGTGCGGTTTTGCAGATTCAGTGCCTTCATATCCATGAGGAAGTCATGCATGGCGGGGTAGATGCCGAGGTTGTAGGTCACAGAGGCCAGGACAATGTGACTGTACTTAAACGCCTCGGAGATCAGCTGGGAGACATGAGTGGAGGACACATCGTACATCGCCACCTTGCTCATGCCCTTATCGCAGAGCGACGCCGCCAGCGCCTGCGCCGCGTTCTCCGTGTTGCCATACACGGAGGCATAGGCGATGAGCACCCCCCGCTCCTCCGGCTCGTAGCGGCTCCAGAGGTCGTACTTGTGCAGGAGATACCCCAACTCCTTCCGCCACACAAAGCCGTGGAGGGGCAGCAGCATGGCGATGTCCAGCTCCGCCGCCTTCTTCAGCACCGCCTGCACCTGAGAGCCGTATTTGCCCACGATGTTGGTGTAGTAGCGCCGGGTCTCGTCCAGATAATCCCGGTCGAAGTCCACCTCATCAGCAAACAGCCGGCCATTCAAGGCCCCGAAGCAGCCGAAGGCATCCGCCGTCAGCAGCAGACGATCCGTCTCGTCGTAAGTCATCAGTACCTCCGGCCAGTGGACCATGGGGGCCGCAATAAAGCGCAGCGTGTGCCGCCCGGTGCAGAGGGTATCCCCCTCCTTCACCACATGGATGCGCTCCTGAAAGCCGGGGCCGAAGAACTGGGTCATCATGGTCTTGGCCATGGCGCTGCAATAGATCTGCACCTCCGGGAAGCGCAGCACCAGCTCCTCCAGCTCCGCCGTGTGATCCGGCTCCATGTGGTGTACCACCACGCAGTCCAGCGACCGCCCCTCCAGCGCATGGAGGAGATTTTCCCGGAAGGTGCGGCGCACCGCCGCATCCGACGTGTCAAACAGTACGGTCTTTTCGTCCCGCAGCAGATAGCTGTTGAAGGAGATGCCTGCCGGTACGTCGAACACGCCCTCAAACATGGCCAGCCGCCTCCCGTCGGCACCCACCCATGTGTAATCGTCATTGATCCTTCTCGTGCAGTACATGGAAATGCTCCTTTCTCTTGGTACCATCGATGATGTGTTTCCTTGGTAGTATACCAGATAT
>ENA-OZER01000364-OZER01000364.1-human-gut-metagenome-genome-assembly--contig:-NODE-364-length-11827-cov-4.177030_pt1 | contig 11827 bp, 10 predicted proteins | sample MGYA00244612_ERZ653622 | MGnify/ENA primary metagenome ERZ653622 (study PRJEB26926, sample SAMN06164924) | human gut metagenome | biome: ENVO:00009003; feature: ENVO:2100002; material: ENVO:00002003... | reverse complement strand
ATCTTGCTGAGGCCATCAGCAAGCTGCCCCATGTGGAGCTTGAAGGGATGTTTTCCCATTTTGCCAGCGCCGATGAAATGGATAAAAGTTTTGCTGAAAGCCAATATCGAAAATTCATGGAAGCTGACCGCGCTATCAAGGACCGAGGCATCCAGATTCCCTTGGTCCACATCGATAACAGCGCTGGTATCACGGAGATGAAGCATACAGAATGTGACATGGTCCGTCAGGGCATCACCCTTTATGGACTGTGGCCATCGGACGACGTAGAACGCTGTCTTGACCTAAAACCGGCCCTCAGCCTCAAGGCAGAAGTCGTCTTTGTGAAGGATGTTCCAGCCGGTGAGAAGATCGGTTATGGCTGTACCTACGAGACGAAAGCACCCATGAAGGTAGCTACGATTCCCTTGGGCTATGCTGATGGCTATTCCCGCGCCCTGTCAAACCGTGGCTATATTACGATCCGTGGTTATAAGGCTCCTGTTGTGGGTCGCATCTGTATGGACCAGTTTATGGTTGACGTGACGAATGTGCCGGGTGTCCATAAGGGGGATGAAGCGGTTATCTTTGGACCGGGCGGTGTTTCCCTTGACCAATTGGCTAAGTGGGTGGGAACCATACCCTATGAGCTCATGTGTCTTTTGTCAACGCGCGTTCCCAGAAAGTACACCTACACGTATACCATCAAGCATTACGAAAACAATCGTTTTTAGGAAAAAGGGCGTAAGCCCACTAGGTTCACACACGGGTTCCGCTTCTTTTTCTGCAGAAAGGCGGGCCCTTTTTTGCATCAGGAAGGTAGGAAAGCAGTATGGAGCACTATGAAAAATTAACAGAAAGTACAATTGAAGAACTAAAAGCCATTGTAGGCGAAAAATATGTCCTCACGACGCCGGAGACCCTCGAAACGTATCAAACGGATCAAGAGACAGATTCCCGGTTCTTCCATGTGCCGGAAGCTGTTGCAGCGCCAGGAAGTACGGAAGAAGTGGCGGCCATCATGAAACTTGCCAATAAGCGCCATTTTTCCGTAACACCCCGCTCCGGCGGGACCAGCGTCTCCGACGGAGCCATTGCTGTCTGCGGTGGCATTGTCATGCTCATGGAGCGCATGAACCGCATCTTGGAAGTAAACCCGGATGGTATGTATATGGTTGTCGAAGCTGGGGCTAGGACCCTCGATGTGCAGGAAGCGGCCAAGAAGGAAGGTCTCTTTTATGCCGGTGACCCGTGCAGCGCCGACAGCTGCCTCATTGGCGGCAACCTTGCGACAAACGCCGGTGGCGATAAGGCCGTTCGCTACGGCACGACGCGCAGTCAGGTCCATGCCATCGAAGTGGTCCTGCCCACGGGCGAGATTGCACACCTGGGGGCCCGAACGAAGAAAAATACAACTGGTTTCTGTCTTGATCAGCTCGTTCTTGGGAGCGAAGGGACCCTTGGCGTCATTACAAAAGCAACGCTGAAACTGCTGCCCATTGCCCCCTACCGGTCGGACGTCCTTCTTGTCTTCACAGATCCACGGAAGGCCACGAGCCTTGTTCCCATTCTTTTAAAAGCTGGGCTTGACCCGACGAGTGTTGAATTCATGGATCATGGTTTTGTGCAGGCTTCCAGCGACTATTCAAAGATTCGACTCAGTCATTATGACGACGGCTGCTACGTTATTTTGACCCTCGAAACCTTTGATGAAGATGAGATGGATAAAAAGCTCATAAAGGTCGATGAGCTGGCTCAGGCGCATGGTGCCGTGGAAGTGTCCCTTGCTGATGACCGGGTGTGGACAATCCGCAAAAATTGTCTTGAAGCGACGAGAATCCTAAGCCGCGTCAGTACCAGTGACGATTTTGTCTTTCCGTTGGATAAGATTTCAGATGCCATCATGGATCTGTCGGAACTTGCCGCAACCTATCCTTTCCGCGTCTTTACCTTAGCTCATGCGGGAGATGGGAACCTGCACTTTAATATCCTTAAAGGGGAGCTCAGCGATGAAGCTTGGGAGGAAACCCTTTCATCCTTCCATGAAAAGGCCTATGCCTATGTCTATGCCCATGACGGCCTTCTTTCCGGTGAACATGGAATTGGGGCAAAGAAAGTAGGACAGCTCGAGCGTTTGACGGACCCTGGGCAGATGTTCATGATGACAGCCATCAAGAAGGCCTTGGATCCTTTGGATGTACTCAATCCGGGGAAGGTCATTGCAAGATATTGAGGCCGGCTCAAAAATCGGGCTTATTTGATGCAGGACCTGAGCCACTTGCTTTAGAAAAGGTCGACCTGAGGCAAGGGGCTCACGTTGTAGCGTACGATGGACCGCCTCACGTTTGGGGACAGGATAGTTCAGTTGTGAGTTTAAAAATTGTGGGTTACAACACGAAGGCCTTAAGGTCTTTTCCCCTGCGGTCTTTTCGCACCATGGCATCACAGCATTGCAGGCACCTTTACGTCTTTTGCTTGGCAGCCAGAGCCGGCGTCTCGAGACAGCATTCTGGACTCTTCCTGAATGGATTGCCTGACCGCCATTTTCCCTCCACGGCAAAAAAGTCCCGCTGGGAGACTTTTCGTTTCCCAGCGGGACTTTCCCGTCCTTATTTTCTCGATGGGCCACAGGAACAGGCACTCCTGCGGCACACGAAGCGGTCTGCTTATTGCTGCTTCCTTCCGGACCTGACAAGGTTCACAGGACTTCATTGCGCAGGACCTATCCCTATGGTCCATCCAAAAAATAAAAGCGTACTTAAAAGAAAAGCCGCATGCTGCGGCGGATTCTTAAATGGCGGAGAGTGAGGGATTCGAACCCTCGATACGGTTATCCCGTATACACGCTTTCCAGGCGTGCTCCTTCAACCACTCGGACAACTCTCCAGGTTGAAATGCTTAGGCAAAGCTTTTCAATTGTATGCAGTCTTTAAAAATGACTGCGTGTTTTAGTATAAAGGATATTCATGCCGTTGTCAAGAAATAAGTTGAATTTTTTTGTGGAAACAAGGTATAATACCATGGTACAACAGAGAGAAAGGATGGATTCCATGTCTTACGTCGCATTATATCGTACTTGGAGACCCCAGGATTTTGATGGCCTCGTGGGGCAGGAACACATCAGGAAAGCGCTCACGAACGCACTTGAGTCGGGGCGCATTTCCCATGCTTACCTGTTTACAGGCCCTCGCGGTACGGGTAAGACGAGTACGGCGCGGATCCTTGCTAAGGCCCTGAACTGTGAGAAGGGGCCAACGCCCCATCCTTGCAATACTTGCGATCATTGTCGGGAAATTACGGAAGGTACCAGTGCCGATGTCATTGAAATCGATGCGGCCAGCAACCGCGGAATTGATGAGATCCGGAAGCTTCGGGAACAGGTCCATTTTGCACCTGTTTCCAGCCGTTACAAGGTCTATATTATCGACGAAGTGCATATGATCACGGCAGACGCATTCAATGCCCTGTTAAAGACTCTTGAAGAACCTCCAGAGCATGTCGTATTTATCCTTGCGACAACGGAGCCGCAGAAGATCCCGACGACCATCCATTCCCGGTGTCAGCGTTTTGATTTTCGCCGCGTTACGGTCGACGATATTGCTGCCCACCTGCAAAAAGTAGCAGAAGGCAGCAATATCAATGCGGAACCGGATGCCCTGCGTCTTATGGCCATTCAGGCCGATGGGGGAATGCGCGATGCCGTTGGTCTTCTGGATCAATGCAGTATCATGGCTAATCCTGTGACAGCTGAAACGGTGCGGCAGGTCCTTGGTATTGCCGGGCGCGATACGATGCGGGCCTTGGTAGAGAAAATTGGCCGCCGCGATCTGCCTGCTGCCTTGGATCTCCTCAATCAGCTCATGGACGATGGAAAAGATGTCACCCAGGTCCTGACAGAGCTCCTCGAATATATGCGAGCCCTGCTCCTTTATCAGGCTGATCCGGCGTATCAGGAGATTTACTTGACCGATACAGCGGAAAATCTCAAAACTGTGGAACCGCTTTTTACGCGCAGCCGCATTCTTGCTGCAACAGCGCGTATCCATGAGGCCTCCCTTGATGTGAAGCGTTCCCTGCGGTCAAAGATTGTCGCAGAGATTTGTCTTTATGATCTCTGCCGCGGCGAAGGGGAGAGTCCTGCGGCACTTATGTCCCGCATTGAGACACTTGAAGGGAAAGTCACCCACCTCATGGCAGGCGGTGCTCCAGCCGTATCACCCGCATTTGAGCCGCCAAGGGAAAAAAGGAGCAAGACGCAGGAAGCGGCTTATGCTTCCCCGATGGCAACGGCACCGGACATGCCTTCTGTAACTCAGAAAGAAGCTTCTTTTCCCTCTGCAGAAGGGCCTGCTGCCATTCCTTTGGAAAAACGGCAAGAAGCTTCTTTTGAAAAGCAGGCATCCGCTGTACCGCAGCGAGCGGGCCAGAAAATGGAAGCCGAGGGTGCCTCTTTTACTCCGCCCTTTGAAGAAAAAACGGACGCTCCCCGTCAGCCTTCTGATCTAGCAGGGGCCCAGCGACTCTGGAATGGCGTTCTGCAGGGTCTCAAACAGCGTCATAAGATGGGCTTTTTTGCCTATGCGCGGGAGGCAACTCCCCTTGACTTTGATGGCAAAAGGCTCACGGTGGGGACGGCAACGCAATTGGCCAAGGACCGCCTTGAACGCAATGATCTAAGGGACGAGGTCCTTGCCATCTTAAAGGCGGGGACAGGGCAGAATTTCGAATTTGCGGTCGAACAGGCCAGCGAAAAACAAATGGAAGCGGCAAGGAAAACTGCGCCTCGCGTGGCTTCCCGCCCCCAGCATAAGGCGGCGCCGCCTGCGCCGCCCAAGGAAGCGCCCCTTCCCAAAGAAGACGACGAACTTCCTGAAACCGTCAAACGGGCCATGATGGTCTTTGGCGGAAGCCTTGTAAAAGATGATTCGAATCAATAGGAGGAATGAACAATGTTTAAAGGCGGAATGGGAATGAATGGTATGCAGGGCATGCTGAAAAAAGTCCAGAAGATGCAAAGTGAGATGCTGAAACTCCAGGATGAACTCAAGGAACGCACCGTGGAAGCCACGGCAGGCGGGGAGGCAGTCAAGGTTGTTGTAAATGGCAGCAAGAATGTCGTAAGCCTTGCCATTTCGCCTGAAGCTGTCGATCCAGATGATGTAGAAATGCTCCAAGATCTCATCGTAACAGCTGTCAACGAAGCAATGAAGAAGGTTGATGAAATGACAGAAAAGGAAATGGGCAAAGTAACGGGCGGCATGAAGCTGCCGGGGATGTACTGAGAACACTATGCGCATGATCAAACCTCTGGCCCGGCTTCATGAGCAGCTGCGCAAATTGCCGGGGATTGGCTCCAAATCGGCGCTGCGTCTTTCCTACCACGTCCTTGATATGAAACGAAGCGATGTGGAAGCTCTGGCAGCGGCGCTGGTTGCTGTCAAGGATCAGGTCCATCTCTGTACGTCCTGTTTTAATCTTTGTGAAGGTACACGGTGCGAAATTTGTGAGGATGAAAAGCGGGACCATGGGCTCATCTGTGTCGTTGAAGAACCGCAGGATGTAGCGGCTATGGAACGGACAAAGGGTTTTGAAGGGGTGTACCACGTCCTTCATGGCGTTCTGTCTCCCCTTGATGGCGTGGGCCCTGACCAGCTGAAGATCCGCGAACTCATGCGCCGTTTGCAGGACGGTTCGGTACACGAAGTGATCCTTGCAACCAATTCCGATGTGGAGGGGGAGGCAACAGCAGCCTATCTGGCGAGTCTCATCCGTCCCTTGGGCATCAAGGTCAGCCGCATTGCCCACGGCCTCCCCATGGGTGGGGACCTTGAATATGCCGATGAATTGACGCTTTACAAGGCCCTGGAAAACCGTCGGGAACTTTGATTGTCCCTTAGGATGTGAAGAAAGGCGGTACGTAGTTATGGAAGTTTGGGTGTTTGGCCTTGCGGCCCTTGTCATTCTTCTGATAGTCGTCAATATCTTTTCCCTTTCCCTCAAGCTTTTGTGGAACGGGGTTGTTGGCATGATCCTTCTTTGGCTGTTCAATCTGGTAGGGGGAATTGTCGGTCTGCATCTTGAAATTGGTGCTGTTTCCGCTTTGGTGGCGGGATTCTTTGGAATTCCCGGCGTCATTCTCCTGCTGCTTTATCAGCTCATGGGGCACTAAGCGATGGCATTTAGTAAATCAGAAAATGAAAGGGTACGAATCCTGTGCTATCTTGTGATTGGCGGGACGGCGGCCCTTTTTGAATGGGCCTTGGTGTATTTATTTGCCGTGCGCCTCGGTCTCAATTATCTTTTGTCAACAGGCCTTGCTTATCTTTGTTCCACGGTCTGCCACTATATTGCGACCAATTGCTTTGTTTTTGACAGTGGCGTCCGCTACAGCAGAAAAAAGGAGTTTTCCCTGGTCCTTATTGTATCGACCCTGGGTCTTTTGCTGAACCTTCTTTTGATGCGCCTTTTCGTCGGTGCCCTAGGCGGCAGCGTCATGCCGAGTAAGATCCTTGCATCGGCACTTGTGACCATTTGGAACTATCTATCCAGAAAAAAATGGATCTATTCATAAGACGGCGGCTCCCACAGCTCCCGTCTCACTAAAAAGGGTGGGTTCATGATGTTTCGAAAAAAAGTTGATATCAAGTCATTCAAAAAAGTATATCTCGTCCATAACCACAATGCGGGTAAGCAGACTTTCTTTGCTGCCATGCACCGCAGTGTGGAGCGCCTTGCCGACGAGTTTATCGCGATGTATGGACCGGCTGCCTTTTCCTATTACCGCATCAACACCTTCAACGATGCTCAAATCGTGGCACGTAAGGCCTGCGATGAACAAGTCGATTGGATCATCATTGCTGGCGGCGATGGTACACTGCGCGCCATTTCAGAAGTACTCGTTGAACGGGACTATATGCCCTATGTGAGTATCTACCCTGCTGGTACGGTGAACCTTGTTGCCAAGGAACTGGCCCAGAAAACCGATGCCACAAGTTGGCTCATGCGCGTTGAAAAGGGCATTACGGCTCCAGTCTGGCTAGGAAAGGCCAATGACCGGATTTTTCTGACTGTGGCCGGCATCGGCGTTGATTCCCTCGTCGTCGATATGGTCACGCCCAAAGAAAAAAAGCTTCTTTCAACCCTTGCCTATGTGCGCCAGAGCGGCCTTGTGGCGGGAAATGAAATGCTGCTGCATCCGTGGAAGTATAAGTTTGAGGTTATGATTGACGGTGATGGCGTATGGCGGGCGGCCAGTTCCGTTATCGTCACAAAGAGCCGTTACTATGCAGGCCGTTTCTCTCTTGTTAACGGGGGCTCCTTATCCAATCCTGCACTATATGTCATCTTATTTAAAAAGGACCGTTGTGTCGACTTCCTGCGCTACACAGCGCTCATTGCGGCCGATATGCTCTCCTTGGATAAATCGGTCGAAATCTGTAAGGCCCAGGAGGTCCAGATTCGCTGCAACGTGAAGAACTTTGCGGCCGAATTGGATGGGGATAGCGTAGCAACGTCGCCCCTTTCCATTTCCCTCCTACCGACTCCGCTTAATTTTATTTCCTAGGGAGGCATTGTGAAAAAGAAGCTTGCGCTCATTCTTCCGGCCCTTCTTATTTTGGGTCTGGAATACTTTTTATGCTGGAATGATCTGAAAGCCATTTCGCCTTTTCCTCTGGCTGAATGCTGGTACCGAACTTTGAATCACTTTCTGCGGGATTTTCTGCTTCTTGGGACGGGCTCACTCCTTTATCTTAAGAAGCACCGGATCAAGGATCGGGCCCGGCGCTATTTCCCCGTCGTGGTCATTGGCGTGCTGTATCTTTTGGACGCCCTCTTCATGGTGACCTATGTTGAGCTTGACTGGGGATTTATGACGGTCCTTTCAATTCTTGCCGGTCTTTTTAACAATATCGTTGTCCTTTTGGTAACGGCCATGGTCTATCACCATTACCCCAATCGGGGAATGAAGGCATTTTATTTCCTTGTTTATTTTGTAACAGCCTTCATTATGTTGGGGGATGCAGTCTACTTCTGGAATACGAGCATGCATGTAGAGAGTGTTCTTTTTGAGAACCTCAATTATTATGCGGCCATAGGCGTCCTGTCAACGACGGATTCTTGGAAGCTGGTTCTTGGCGCCCTGCTTCTTATCGTGCTTGCTGCCCTTTTCCGTGTCGATCGCCCCCAGCGACGCAAGCCTAACCTGCCTTGGTCGCTCCTGTGCGTTGCTGTTTTTGCCTTGGGTCTTAACCTGACCTATCTTTTGTGCCGTGAAGGCGTCTATCATGGCCTTGACCTCGTGCCGGGCCTTGATCTTGAAGTGGATTTGGAAAAGAACCGAAAAACGACACGGGATGCTGTGGCATACCCTGTGAACGTGAACTTTTTCCAAAAAGCCTTTTTCAAGACCGATAAGGTTGTTCACGATCCCAGTGAATATAAGAAACGGGAACTGACCGATAAGGATCGTACCATCTTGAAACGTCTGGGCATCCTGCCTAAAACACCAGTCATTGTTCGAGATAAACCTGCTTATGACCGAATTGTCATGATCATCTTTGAGTCCGTCCATCGGGATTATCTCCATTACTATAATCCCGCGATTCCCAAGGAAACGACGCCTTATCTGGACTTGCTTGTCGAAAAGTATCCGCACCTTGACCACTACTACTCATCGGCAGTTCCGACGACACAGGGCCTTAATGCGACATTCCGCAGTCAGCTCATCTATGATGGTGACCTGCCGGGGACCCACCAGCCGTCACTGTTTCGTTCCCTTGAAAAAGCGGGGATTCCGGGGACATTTTTCAGTGCATCAAGCCGCTACTACAATAATGAGTACCGCGAGTATCCAGAACAGTTTGGTATGGCTCACTATTTTGCTAAGGAAGATATTGCCAAAGAAGGCTACTCTGGAGCAAGTGGCTGGGGTTTTCATAACGATGTCATGTATGACAACATGCTGCGCTTTTTAAAGAAAAGCCGCGGTCGGTCATTCCTTGTTGTCACGAAGACCCTTGATATGCACCAACCTTATCCCTATTATGGGATTACTTACGAAAACATGCCTGAGTCCGTGCGAACCCAAGGCACGGTAACCGTGTGCGGCATGTATTGGGTAGATCAGACCGTGAAGCATTTCTTTGAGGAAGCGGAAAAGGAAGGACTCATGGATGATCGGACCCTTTTTGTGATTACAAGCGACCATAATCCCCATTCGGGTGGGGAATATAAGACCCTTGTCCAAAAGCCGCAGGACAAGAAGAGCGTGGCGCCGATTCCTCTTATCTTTGTGAGTAAGAATCTGGAACCGTTGAAAAATCTCGAAAGTACGGATTATGGCAGCCAGGAAGACCTGGCTCCGACGCTCCTTGCGCTCATGGGCGTCCCCGTACCGGAAGAATTCATGGGGAGAAATCTCCTGCAGCCTACGGATCATCCCTATGCCTTGGGCTATTTTGGCGGTAAAGCCTATTACTATTCCGCCGACTTATCCTTTGTTTCCACGTTGGACGAGCCAACACCGGATCGGGAGGAAAAGGACGCCCTGGCAAATTATGTGATGTACAACTATGTGGAGCGGCATCTTAAGTATATGCCTTCCCTTTAAGGCACATACTTCCTCAGCCTGTTATCAATTGGGGAGGAGCCAAGTGGCGGGACCACCCGCCGCCGGTTCCTCCCTTGGTTTATTTGTAAGGAGTGTATGCTGATGCAAGAAAACGTGCCCCCGTCCTTTGGAAGACGGATGAAAAAAATCCTGGAAGTGATGGTGCCAATCCTGATTACCCAGCTTGCCATCACGGGGATGAACCTCGCCGATACAATCATGAGTGGTCACGCGGGCACGGCCGAACTCGCCGGGGTTGCCATCGGAGCCAATATTTGGATGCCTATTTTCACAGGACTCAATGGCATCCTCCAGGCCTTGACTCCGATTGTCGCCAACTACCGCGGTGCAAAAGCCTATGAAAAGATTTCCGGCGCGGTCTTCAGTGGGCTGATGCTTGCCTTGATCCTCAGCGTGAGCATCATCAGCGTGGGTATTCTGCAGCTTGATAAGGTCCTGTCATTAATGAATCTTGAAAGCTCGGTCGAGGTTGTAAGCCATAACTATCTAAGCTACGTGGCCATGGGCATTGTACCCTTATTTGGAGCCAGTATCCTGCGCTCTTTTGTCGATACCATGGGGTATACGCAGCTCACCATGCGGCTTTTTCTTCTTACCATGCCGGTCAACTGCTTCATGAACTACCTTTTTATCTTTGGAAAGCTGGGATTGCCCCGTATGGGCGGCGCTGGAGCGGGTGTGGGAACGGCCATTACCTGCTGGCTGCTCTTTCTGTCCTTTTCTTTTTTGGTTACGCATCTGGGCGTCTTTCGTAGTTTCCGCGTCTTTGATCGTACAGGTTTTTCCTTCAGTCACCTGCGGGAGCATCTGCGCGTGGGGATTCCCATGGGTGTTGCAATCTTCCTTGAAACGAGCATCTTTGGCGTGGAATGTCTTTTTGTATCAAGGTTTGGGATTGTGACGGTTGCGGCAAACCAAGCCGCCATGAGCTTTACGAATCTGCTCTATATGGTGCCTCTTAGTTTTTCCCTCTCCCTTACTATCATTATTGGGGCCTTTGTTGGAGCCAAGGATTATGCTGCGGCTCGGCTGTATGGCAGGACAGGCCGCGTCGGCAATGTCATGGTCGGGCTTTCCTTTGCTGTTTTCCTGCTTGTCGGGCGGACACTTATAGCTAGGCTCTACACTCAGGATCCGAGCCTTGTGGCGCCTATTGAGCATTTTCTTGGTTTTGCTATTGCGTTCCAGCTCTGTGATAGTACGGCGGCGCCTATTCAAGGCATTTTACGCGGTTATAAAGATGTCAAAGCAACTTTCTATTCGTCCCTTGCCGCTTATTGGGTCCTTGCCCTTCCCATTGGGCTGGTGATGGACTATGGATTCCATAAAGAAGCCGATGGCTACTGGATGGGCCTGATATCAGGAATCTTCTTTTCGGCCCTGTTTTTAACGCTCCGCCTGCGCTATATTGAAAAGAAATATCATGCGTAAAGAGCGGTCTGGGTTATGAAAAAAGAGGCTTGCAGCCTGCTTCGCTCGTTGGGGGATAACAGATCATTGATAGAAAGCTGTGCCGCGTTCCTAAGGAGTGGGAAAGTTCAGCTCTAAATAGGGGGTGAGCCCTTTTCCTACTTTTCCTTTCAGCCTGAGTTTCTCTCATCACGCTCTTATGATTGAACTCAATAATAGCGATGGCGACGCATAATGAAAAGGCGTATAGATACGATTTATCCAAAAAGTACGCAATGATTTTTATGTAAATATGTCATAATTTATAAGAAAATAAAAGAAAATATAAAAAATGCAAAAGATAGCAGGAAAAGACCATTTCAAATGTTTTTTCCTGTTTCTTTTTTACTAGGATAAAGAATCATTTTTATCAGGCGGTAGTATTTAGGAAGCCGATGTGCTACACTTGTAAAATATGAAAGGAGTCGATCCTATGGCCTCACTTTGGCAATTATTCAGCGTGTTTGCCCGCATGGGTGCGGTAACCTTTGGCGGTGGCTACGCAATGCTGCCCATCTTGCAGGCAGAAGTTGTAAACAAATATCACTGGGCAACGGATGAAGAACTGGCCGACTATTATGCCGTTGGACAGTGCACGCCTGGTGTCATAGCCGTCAATACGGCAACCTTTATTGGTATGAAGCTGCGAGGTGTTGCCGGTGCACTGGCGGCCACGCTTGGTGTTATTTTCCCATCCATGGTCATCATTACAACCATAGCTGTCTCTTATACACATCTGACGCTGCCGACGAACTCTAGGGTGTAGAT
>ENA-OZER01000329-OZER01000329.1-human-gut-metagenome-genome-assembly--contig:-NODE-329-length-12855-cov-5.799609_pt1 | contig 12855 bp, 5 predicted proteins | sample MGYA00244612_ERZ653622 | MGnify/ENA primary metagenome ERZ653622 (study PRJEB26926, sample SAMN06164924) | human gut metagenome | biome: ENVO:00009003; feature: ENVO:2100002; material: ENVO:00002003... | reverse complement strand
CGGCAGCGTCAGATGTGTATAAGAGACAGCAGTCCTTCCTCCACCTCAAAGATTTGCTCCGCCAAAAGCCGCTGCTGCCGCTCCATGGATACGGGTATCTTCTCAAACTGCGAGTGGCCGATGATAACGGCGTCGTATTCGCCGGTGGCGATGCGGGCGCAGAACTTCTTGCGGTTCTTCGGCTCGAAGTCCTTTTTCGTAGCCACGAGGATGTTGGCGGAGGGGTACAGCCGCAGGAACTCGCCCGACCACTGCTCCGTCAGGTGGTTGGGAACGACAAACAGGGACTTGTGGCACAGCCCCAGCCGTTTGGATTCCATGGCAGCGGCTACCATCTCGAAGGTCTTGCCCGCGCCCACCTCGTGGGCAAGGAGTGTGTTGCCGCCGTAGAGCACATGGGCAACCGCATTGAGCTGGTGCTCCCGCAGCCGGATCTCCGGGTTCATGCCCGCAAAGGTGATGTGGCTGCCGTCGTATTCGCGGGGTCTGGTGGAATTGAACATCTCGTTATACCTTGCGACCAGGGTGTGCCGCCTGTCGGGGTCGCGCCATATCCAGTCCCGGAAAGCGTCCCGGATGGCCTGCTGCTTCTGCTGGGCGAGGGTGGTTTCCTTGCTGTTGAGTACGCGCCGCTCCCTGCCGTCCGCATCGTGCTTGGTATCGTAGATGCGCACGTCGCGCAGATTCAGGGTATCTTCAAGAATCTTATAGGCATTTGCGCGCTCCGTGCCGTAGGTCATATATGCGGCAATATTGCTGTAACTGACTGCGTTTTTGTTTCTGATGTTCCACTCGGCGGTGAAAGCGGAATAGTTCACGTCGATCATGCGCTGCTGGTAGAAGGGCGTCTCGAAGGTCTCCCACATGAACTCCCGGATATACGAGGGGTCGATCCACGTTGCGCCCAGCCGCACCTCGATTTCGCTTGCGTCCAAATCCCTGGGCTGGGCCTGCCGCAGCGCCTCCACGTTGGGCAGATAGCCGGGGCTGTCCTGCGCCGCCTGCTCCGCCTCCCGCAGCTTCTGCCGGACGTTGCCGGAGAGATATTCATCTGCTGTCTGCCACTCCCCGCGCACAGGGTCGAGGAAGATAACGCCGTTCAGCTCGTTGATCAGTTCGTCCTGGCTTTTGCCGGTGAGCTGCGCCATATACTCCATATCCACGCAGGCTTTTTCGGAGATGGACAGCGCCAGCGCCTCCGAAGCGGTGTCCACGCTGGTCACGGCCTCGTGCGCCCGTATGGTACGCCTGGTGAACATATCCGCCTTGCGCTTGAGGTTTTTGTCCTCGTCCAACTCCTCCAGAGAGCAGAGCAGATAGTAGGAGCTGTCCTCGGCAAAGGCCAGGGCGTTGGCGCGGGAGTTAATAAGCCCATGCTTTGCGGTGAAGCCGTCGTAGAGGGTATTCAGCTCCGCCTGCGTCTGCCGGATGGTTTCATCCGAAATAAAGCCGTCCATCTGCTGAGAGATGAGCTTCTGTACGCAGTCCCGCAGCTCCACCATACCCTTGGCACGTTCCTTTGCGGTGGCGTTGAAGTCAGGCTTGGTCATGATGCTGTTCTGCCGGTAGTACAGCTCCCCGTCCACCACGGTGTAGGAGAAGTTCCGCACATTCGGGTCTGCCGGGATGGTCTCCACGATGGTCTCATCCTCGCCCAGATCGGGCAGCTCCGCTTCCGCATAGGTTCCACGGATATTCCGAATTGCGCCGCTGAGCTGCTCCGCAAGGTCTGCGCCCTCGATGGGCGCAACGGTAAAGTCCTGCCTGCCGTACTGCGTGCTTTCCGAGGTCTGCCGTCCCAGCACCATCTCCGGGTGGTCGATGAAATACCGGTTGATGGCAAAGCCGTCCGCGTTCGCTCCCGGGTTTCGCCAGATACCCGTGTGTACCCAATCGGGTTCGATCTCAATGGGTCTGTCCCGCTTTTGAAGAAAGATAATATCCGAAACGACATCCGTACCGGCGTTGGCGCGGAACGCATTGTTGGGCAGGCGGATCGCGCCGAGGAAGTCCGCGCGCTGGGCAATATACTTCCTTGCGGCGCTGTCCTTGGCGTCCATGGTGTAGCGGGAGGTGACGAAGGCCACCACGCCGCCCGGACGCACCTGCTCCAGCGCTTTTGCGAAAAAGTAGTTGTGGATGGAAAAACCGAGCTTGTCAAAAGCCCGGTCGCTGACCTGATACTGTCCAAACGGTACGTTGCCCACGGCGAGGTCGAAGAAGTCCTTTCGGTCGGTGGTTTCAAAGCCGGCCACGGTAATATCCGCCTTTGGATAGAGCTGCTTTGCGATTCTACCGGTAATACTGTCCAGCTCCACGCCGTAGAGCCTGCTGCTTTTCATGCTCTCCGGCAGCATACCGAAGAAGTTACCCACGCCCATGCTGGGCTCCAGAATATTGCCGGTCTGGAAACCCATATTCTCTACTGCGTCGTAAATGGCGCGGATGACGGTGGGGCTGGTGTAGTGGGCGTTGAGGGTGGAGGCACGGGCGGCGGTATATTCCTCCGGGGATAGCGCGGCGTACAGCTCCGCAAATTCGTCTTTCCAGTTATCCTTGCTTTCATCAAAAGCGTCCGCAAGCCCGCCCCAGCCCACATAGCGGGAGAGAATTTCCTGCTGCTCCGGGCTGGCCTGCAAGCCCTCAAACTCCAGCTCCTTCAGGAGATGGATAGCCGCCATATTTGCCCGAAACTTTGCTTTTGCGCCGCCGACGCCGAGGGCATCATCGGTGATGTGGAAATTCTGCGCGTTGCGGTGGCTTGCTGCCTTGAAGTCCGCATAAGCGGCCTGCTCCGCAGCGTCGGCACTGGGAAAGCCCTGCCACTCGCCGTCAATGGAAATGGATACCGCATGACGGTGTGTGGGAGGCTCATCGATCTCGGCCTGAGAGATGGCATCATCAAAATCAGGCACAAATTCGCCCATTTCCGAAAGTGCCGCTCGGCCTTCCTGTTCCAGAAGCAGCGCTTCTTCCTCGCTCATAGCAGGAGGTTCAGGCTCGGCGGGTTCCGCAGAGGGTGGGTCATGCTCCGGCTCGTCAAAGCGCAGGGTACGAATCTCTACATCATAGGGGAGGTTGTTTTTGTCACTGGGATATACTGCCACGGTTTCCTCGGTGTAGGCGGGTTTTGGTTCTTTTTCGGGGACAGTCGTATTCTCTGCGGCGGTCTTTCCTGGCTGCGGATACCGCTCCATGAGCCGCGCGAAGCTCTCCCTGCTCTCCGCACGGGAGATGGGATAGAAAAGCGTCGGGTCGCTGAGGGTAATATCAAAGACGCCGACGCTCTCGATGATATAGGGCTTGCCGTTTTCCAGATACACCGTATCGCCTACGGAATACGGGAACGGTTCTCTCTGCGGGACAGGAGCCGTTTCGGGAGCTTCCTCAACTGCTTCCTCCGGCGCGTGCCATCGGTATTGCTCCACGTCCTCATCCGAAACATGAATGAGGTCGCTGAAATCGAGGTTTTCCAGCTCGTTGGTAATAAGCTCCTGCAAAGAGCCGTACTGGCGGGTTTCCAGATGCTCATCGTCCAGATAGCGCTCCAGCCGGTAATTCACAAGGTCGATGTTCACCTGAAGGGGAATCTCATCATCGGTGACGGTGGTGTAGGCGACGCCGATTTTCGCCGGGTCGCTGAAATCCGCCTCTGAGCCGTATTCACTCCGGCAGAAGTCGGAGATCAGCCCCTTTGCACGCTCTAAAAGCGCCTGCTCCGCCTGTCCTTGCAGCTCCAGCCGGTACGCCTCCGCCTGCCATTCGCTTGTAAATTCCTCGGTCACGCCGTCCGCGTCCACATAGTAGCCGTGGGTCTCGTCGTCCCACACGGCGTACAGGGTACGGAAGCCCCGGTCAAGGCTTACCACATGGAAACGGTCTGCGGGGTCAAGGGCAGGTTCTTCCTGCTGTGCCATTCTTTCCTGCGCTTCCTGCGCCGCGATCCGCTCCACATCCGCCATGACCTGCCGGACGAAGGGGCTGTTGCGATTAGCCTCCGCATCCACAACCTGCCCATTTACAATACCGCGTTCAGCAAGCGCTTCCCGGATGGCGATGGGGTCAATATTGTCAAAGTTGTCCTGTTCCTGCTCGGTGTAGAAGTTATCGGATTGAATGAGCTGCGCAATGCGCCGCTGCACCTTCGCCCATGACAGCGTGACCGGCTCGGAATTGCCCACGGAGAGTTGCAGCGGTTTAGAGGTATCCTTCAAGCCGTACTCCCGTGCCAGCCATGCGGCGGTGTCCCGGTCGCGGGCGTGAGCCTTCATATAGCGGACAACGGCGTGCTTGCTTTCAATCCTGCCGTTCCACTGCTGCAAGGCCGCGTCAATGTCCGCCTGCGTGACCTTGTAGGGCGAGGGCGTAACCGTCGTTGCCAGCGTGGGGTAAAGCTCGTCCAAAAGCTCCTGATGGAGCCGGTTGTGGAACGCGGGCATATCGAAATAGAGCCGTGTGAGCTGCAAATCGCCGGATTCTGTGACGATGCGCCGGATTGCCGCCGCGCCCTCCAGATAGGCGTTTTGACGGTCGGAGTTGCGGCAGGCGTTGAGAAATGCTTCATCCTTGGAAAGCGCGTTGCCCACGCTCAGGCGGTATCTCTCGAACAGCTCCTGCACCGTGGGCTGTGGCGCATCGGCGGAAGGGTCGCGGAACACCCTTGTGCCGTCCGCGCCGAACTCCGCTTCATAAGCATTGATTGCGGCTTCTGCTTCATGGTCGATAGAGCGCAGCGTGTAAATGTGGCGCTCACCTCTAAAGTCTGGCGCTTCGGCAATCGTCACATCATACTTATCGCGCAGTTTCTCTACATACATCTCTAAATTGTGCAACGGTACACCGCACATTTCCACACGGCCAGCACCGGGGATACTGCGGGAGGTCAGGTTCATATCCAGCAACCCCGCCGCCTGTTTCGCGTCCTCACCGTACAGCTCAAAGAAATCGCCCACCTGAAACAGCACGAGGTTATCCGGGTGGGCTTCCTTTACGGCATTGTAGTCATTCCATGCTGCGCTTCGCGCTGCGGTCTGCCGCTGAAGCTGCTCGTACTGTGTCTTTTCCTCCGGCGTCAGGAAACGGTCTTTGCGGATCAGCTCGGAGATACGCTTGGCGACGTTCGCCCAGTTCAGTTGAATTTCCGGGCAGTCCTGCTTTTTCAAGCTGACGCCTTTGCCGCTGTGATCCTCACCGCTGTGGGATGCGCCGGATACCGCGTGGGAGCGTCCCCCAATGCCGTATTCATCTTTCAGAAAGTCCGCCTGCTCCCTGGGGCTGTGTTTCTCTTTGAAATAGGCGTAGATACGCCCCTTGCTCCCTTCAATATTGCTGCCGCGGGTCAGGGTCGCGGCGATCTCGTCCTCCGTAATGAACCGCTGCACGGCGGGGATTTCTGCCATTTCGGTGCGGTACTCCCTGCGGGGCAGGGACAGCTCCCGCAGGCCCTGCTCGATTTTGTCCAGCTTGTGGTGATGGAAGCGCAGCAGGCTCCTGTCTTCCCGGTAGTCGGATCGGAGCTGTGCTAAATCGTCCATGAGGACTTCGCGGAACGCAGGGTCTGTCAGCCGCTCGGCAAGCCGCGCCGTTTCCTCCGGGAAACCGCCGCCCCGCATATCCGACAGGCAGGAGAGGTAGCCCTGCGCCCGTGCCTTTTCACTTAAATCCTGCCGTAGATACCAGATAGACTGCGCCAGCTCCGCGCGCTCATGCCCCGGCGCTTCCGCAAGCTCCACATTGGCGGCGTATTCGCCCTGAGTGAGAAGCTGCCCGATGCGCTCCGCCGCCTCCTGCCAGCTTACGACCTTTGCGGAGGTCAGGTATCTTGCCGCGTCCCCATTGGCGATGTGGATGCCGTCCTCGGCGTACCACGCGGAATATCTGCCGTTCTCGGTGACGACGCCGTTGCCGCCGTGGAAGCTGCTTTGAAGAAACGCCGCGATTTCTTCCACGCTCTTGCCCTTGGAGAACTCCGTGGCGATCTTCATGCGGGCATAGTCGGCGTTGCCCTCCATGCGCAGAATATGGTCGATATCCGCCTGCGGGATGGACATGGAAAAAGCGGAGGGCCTGTAGCTCTCCGCTTCTGCGATATATGCGATTTGCTCTTCCTCCGTGGGGAACAGGCTCAGTTGGTATGCCTGCGGTATCGGAGGCTGCGCCGGTTCCGCTTCCGGCGCGTCATTGGTCAGTTGTACACCAGCTCGCTGAGGATGATCTCCTCGGCCTGCGCTTTCAGGCTGTTCATCAGCCCCACCCATTTCATCTGGTCGCGGGCTTTCAGCTCCTCCGTCACGCCCGCCGACTTCATCAGCTCCGGCATCATCTGCTCCAGCCTCCGGTTCGCCGTCTCGTCGATCTCCCGCAGATGCGGGAACAGCTTCTCCGACAGCACCAGACGGCTGTACAGCCCCGGTCTGTGCTCCTGAAGGTAGATCCTGCGCAGTCTCCCGTACTTGCCCAGAGGTCTCGCGTCCTCCGGCGTCTCGCTCAGCGTCAGGTCGGGAATCAGGTAGTCCCCGTTCTTGGTGTAGGTCAGTTCTGTCATGGCTATGGCTCCTTTCCGCGAGTTTCTCGCGCTCGTAATTCTTGATGGTGACTTCGATCTGCCGCAGCACCTCTCCGTTGATCCTGCTCACCGCCGTACCCAGCTCGGCGGCTGCTTCCGGGGTGTTGAAATCGAAGATGCTCAGGAAATCCTCATGCTCGAAGCGGTCGTCCGCTTCAAGCCCGCAGCGGGACATGAGCGAGTAGGCGATGCTGACGGCGGCGGCACTTTGGAAGGCCGCTCCTACGTTAAATTCATCATACCCGTAAAGAAAGGAATCGTCAACGATGGCGAGGATATCCCGCTTATAGTCCCGCCAGTATTCCTCCGCAAGCTGAGACGCGATGCGCTCAAGCTGGTCTGGCAGCCCTCCTTTTCCGTCCACACCGTAGCGGCTCTCCAGCATGGCGCTTACCGCGTCCGCGTGTTCCTCCCGGTATTCCCAGAGGTAGCGGCTCTTTGGAAACTCCCTGCCGCCCGTGTCCGACACGTCGAACACATACCGAAGCCTCGGCCTTTCGCCGCTGCTGTCGATGAGGGCGATGCCCTTGGAGCCCCTGCGGACATACCGACCCATCTTTTCGTTCCAAAAGTCGTACTCCGCGCAGGCGGTGGCGTCCGGACGCTGGGCGTGGATCATGACCTGCTCGGCGTAGGGGTATTTGTACAGCCTTGCGGCGGTGGTGAGAAAGCCCGTCCAGCCCCGGTAGCTGCCGGTGATCTGCCGCTGCGCCTCGTCCGCCATCTGCATATACGTTTGCAGCTTGCTCGGCATATTGCTCCTCCTTCATGGCATAAATTTAGAGCGCCCGGTATGGACGCTCTATGTAAGGGCGGTATTCGGTTTTCAGTCGGGGACTATACCGCAGTCAGTCCCTCCGTGATTTGTTTGAAAAAGTCTGCGCTCCAGATATTCAGCACGGAGGAATCGTGAATGAACGGCTCCACATCCTGCCTTGCCTGTGCGTAATCGATGCTGTCGAAGCGTTCCGCCAGCATCGCTTTGATTTCCGGCAAGGAACAGTCCGCATCGGCAGAAATATATCCGGAATCAATCAATCGTGCCCGAAGGTGTTTTTGATTGACGGCCGCACCCCTTGAAAGATAGAATACATAGTCGTACAGATCCCTGCCCTTGATGCGGCTTTGCCACGCACGGCAGATGACAGCATGGATTTTTCCTGCGAACAGGGAGGGCATATCGTACAGCCGCACCTCATACGGCACGGGCAGCAGCCGGTATTTGTGCTCGAATGCGGCGAAGGCGGGCGGGTTAACGTCCACCTCGAACTTAATCTTGACCGCTTCATTCTTCGCTACGCTTCCCGCCACCTTTTCATCCGCGTAGAACAGCAGGAGATGTTCCTTCGTGTTCCCCTTCAGAAAGGCGGAGCGGATGGTGCTTTCTTTTGTCTTTTCCTTTTCCTGAATCTCCACATTCAGCCCAAAGGCTTTCACTTCCTTCTCCAGCACGGGAAAGTAGGCGGTCAGGTCAAAGTCCAAATCCTCCGCTTCCAGCGAAAAATCCAGATCCTCGGAAAAGCGGTCGAGACCGTAGAAGATTCGCAGGGCGGTTCCGCCGTAGAACGCCGCTTTTTTGAAGAAGCCCGCACGGGACAAGCCGCAGAGCACAATTTCCTGCATGATTTCCTTCATGGCGTTCTTTCTGTCGTAGATATTCTCTACATGATAGCTTTTCAGCATCTGTTCAATGGCGCTGTTCATATCAAAGCCTCCTTAAAAGCGAGCAGAACTTTTTTACATTCGTGGAGTGATACGCTCCGCTGTATTCGCAAACCTTATTTCCGTCCAGCTTCCCAATCTCCGATTCCTCAATCCGTAAATCCTCCGTCAGCAGCCGGAAAAGCTCCTGTGTGTTCGGTACGGGCGGCATAGTATAGAGCTGGTCGCACAGGGCCTTTTCCGGTTCTGCGATCCGGTAGAAATAATCGCCCTCCTGCACGAGCCGAATCCCCAGCGGAAACGCCTCGGACGGCACATCCCGATAGGTGAAGGTTCCGAAGGGCGTTTCATACTTCTTTTTCTTTTTCTTTTCAAAGGTGGCGCAGGTAACGGCATATACCGCCTCGGGAATCAGCCCGTAGCGGCTGAGGGCATATTCAAAGGAAATGTATGAAGGCCCGTAAATACTGCCCGCAAGCAGGTACGCAGGAGCGTTCCGGTCAGTTTCATATAGCCCCCTTGTAATGGGAAAGCATTCGCCCCGCTCCGCCATACGCGCCAACTTTGACTTCGGAGAACCGTATCCCTTCAATTCTTCCAGTAGCATTGCTGTTGTCTTTATCATATTTTCACCTCGCAGTCTTATTATACGCAACTATCCGGTGAAAATCAAGTGATTTCAAAAAATAGTGCGGATTCTTTCCTGCTCATTCTGTGCGTTTTCCGTGGATGTTACGCACTCGAACGGACATTTTTGTAAAGAGAAGGACAAACCGCATCTATTGAACATTTTTGCGGATACACGCATTTTGTCCAACAATGCGGCAGTGCAGACAAGCGAAGCATCACCATCTATTTCCCAAAATCAATATTTTTTCGATTTTGGGAAATAGAATCGTGAAAGCAAAGCCGGAGCGACCCGAAGGCCGCTCCCGCCGCATCCGCCTTATTCGTCCGTGTCGAAGTCCGGCACCAGCTCCAGCGCTGCGTAGTCCTCGTCGGTGATTTCGCTGAGCTTTTGCAGGGAGCTGTCGGTCAGCGCTCGCAGCTCGGCTTCGTCCTCGTCCAGGTATCCGCGCATTTCGGTGAGGGCGGCAATCAGCCCGCTGCGGCTGTCGCTTTGGTAGATGCACATGAGGTTCATTTCATCGTTGGTAAAAATCATCATAGCAACTCTCTTTCCGCGCGCCTTGAACGCGCTGTCTTTTTCGGCTCGTTGACGGGAGGACAGAGCTTTGCCAGCACGGAGGGCTTCTTCTCCTGCCGTGACGGCTGCGCCTGTTCCCGGCTCACCGCCTGCGCCAGCTCCATGAGGGAGATGGGCTTGCCGGACTTTGCCTGTTCCTCAAGCTCTGCCACGGTCTGCTTCGGCCCGTTGTTGATAACGCCGTCAATCATGCCGTAGTCGTCCTCCATGGCCATCTCCGCGTTTTTGAGATAGTTTTCCGGCTTTAGGAAGTCTGGCAGCGCCTTGAAGTCCCGGGAATCAACGTAATGACAGGATACCACGCCGTTCTGCTTCAGCGCCACGATGTCGCTGACGGACAGACTGTGACCGCGAAAATCCTCCGGGCGGCGGATGTTGAAGGTCTCATACAGCGCATCCAACCTGTCCTGCGTATCGCCCCTGCGGTCAAGGTTTCCCGCATAGACGGCGGCGTAATTTCCCTTTTCAATGGAAAGCCCCTTTTGTGCCAGATACTCGGCGTTCATAAAGCGAAGCTGCGCCGTATTATCATTATCCCGAAGCTGATAGATGGCAAAGCTGTCGGCGGGGTTACTGAGGAACGCCTTTTCATAGTCCGGCGGTGCGAAGCGGTCTTTGACCGTCTCCCATTCGGAGGCTTCCACGCCGAAGACGCCGTCAAAGCTGCGGACTTCCTCCGCATCGAACGCCATGGCCTCGGTGTTGTCCGTGTGAAGCATATACACGCTCACGTCCCGTTCCATGAGCTCCAGCGCACGCTCCTTTGTCAGCGGCAGCATATTGGAATCGGTGTAGCCGTAGGCGTTCATGCTCTCAACAGAAATTGCAGGATCGGGGACGCAGCCGTTGTCCGGCGCTGTGACCGGCTCCTGCTCCTGCACGGCGATCTCCTGCACAGGCTGGGCGGCAAGGCTCTCCGTCTCCCTGTCCAGCCCGCGCTCCTTGCAGATTTCCGCGTAATGGCGGTCGATATCCGTAATCAGGGAGGATGAGGTTCGGTTGATGGTCTCCAGCGATGCGCGAAGCTCGGTCAGCTCCCTGTCCTTTGCCCAGGTCGCCAGATACCCGAAGCTGTTTTCGCCTGTCTCAATGCCGTAATAGGCGCAGACGGCGAAGGAGATGCTCTCCGCCTGAATCTCCTCGGCGGCGCGGGAGAGCTTTGCCTTTTCCGGGTACTGTGCGTGCCAAAACTCCTTCACGGTCTGCTCGCCGCCCGTGAAGTTCAGCCCGTCCTCGCCCAGATACAAAAAGCCCTGCTCCGGCAGCTCAATGGGCGCTGCTGTGATGACAGAGGCGGCGTGATTGACGGTGACATGGCTTTCAAGCGTTACCGGCATACCCGGATCGTAATCCGAGCCGCGCAGGTCATATACATACAAGCCCTCCGGCAGCTTATCCCGGTCGATGCGCCCGTTTGAAAACAGCGCAGGCTTGCCGAACAGCTCGACCTCCTGATATTTTTCTCCGATTTCGTCCTTATTGTGGAGCTTGGAGTGTGCGATCTCATGGACGGCGGCGCAGACCGTCTGTACCTCGCTCATGCCTTCTCTGAGGACAATGCGCTGTTTGTCCACGGAGAAGTATCCGTCCATATTCTCCGCCAGCTTCTCAAAGCAGATGGGGACGGGCGCACTGCGGCGCAGAGCTTCCATGAACACCTCGTAATTCTGCACGTCCCCCGTAAGGTTCGCCGCCAGCTCCGGCAGGGGCTTGCCTGCGGTCTGCTGCACGTCGAACACCACCACGGGCTTGTACATGGGAATCTGCACCGTCTTTTCCTCCGTGATAATATCGCCGTTCTCGTCCCGCAGGGGGAGCTTGGTGTCGGGGTCTAACTTCTGCTGCTCGATTTTCTTCTTGAATGGCGTGGGGGCGATGATTTTAATGCCCTTTTCGCCCTTCTTAACGCTCCTTCCGAACTGATCGCGCCATTTGTTGAAGCCGGCCACATGGGTGGCGTCGGGGCGCTGCATATAGATGAGCATGGTGTTGTTGACGCTGTAGCGGTGAAAGCGGCTCATGGTGGCAAGGTACTGCCTGTATTTGTCGCTCTCAAACAGCTCCTTTATGCCCGTCTCGATGCTGTCGGTGATGTCCTTGAGCCGTTCCTTGTTTGTCTGTTTTTCAGCCATTTCATGCATACCTCCTTTGAATCACGGTAAAAACAGCGGCTCCCGCAGGGGAACGAAACGCCCGTGCGGGAGCCTGTGAGTGTCACTTGGTGAAGTCCAGCTTATAGGAGGAACGCGCGCCGTCGTCCTCCAGCACGATGAATGCGTCGTAGGTCTTGCCGGTTTTCTCGGAGTAGATACCGCTGGCGTAGGCGCGTCCCTGCGTCAGGAGCGAGGAAGCCATCTTCTTTGTCAGGCTGATCTTCTTGGCGGCAAGGAAGCGGTTGTCCCGCCACAGCCCGAACTTGCAGCTCCGTCTCTCGCAGAAATAGCCGTTTTTGCTCTCCGTGACCTCTGCGCCGCAGCGGGGGCATTTACCCACCACGGGTCTGCTGGAGGGGAACAGCACCTCTGCGCCGTCCACAGGCGCAGCGTCCCGAACCAGCGCTGCGACCATATCGCGGATGCCGGCAAGGAACTCGTCCGCGCCCAGCTCGCCGCACTCGATCTCCTTGAGGCGGTGCTCCCATTCGGCGGTCAAAAGCGGGGACTGGAGCTGTTCGGGCAGCACGGTAATGAGGGATACGCCCGCTTCGGTGGGAACGAGGCGCACAGATTTTTTCGCCTTTCTGCGCTCCGCAAAGCCCGTGGCCACCAGCTTTTCAATGACCGCCGCCCTTGTTGCGGGAGTTCCCAGCCCGCGCCGCTCCGCAGCTTCCGGCATATCCTCTTTGCCCGCCGTCTCCATGGCAGAGAGCAGCGTATCCTCGGTGAAGTGTTTGGGCGGGGTCGTTCTGCCCTCTTTGACCGCGCAGGAGGAAACGGGAAGCGACTGTCCCTCGGAAAGCTCCGGGAGGGTGCTGTCCTGCTTGTCCTTTTCCGTGTATGCCCTCCAACCCATATGAAGGATTGTTTTCCCTTTGGCGGCAAAGGCATTTCCGCCGCAGTCCAGCCTTGCCTCGGTCTCCAGATAGACGAAGGGCGCGCTGACCGCCATAAGCACCTGACGGGAAACAAGGCGCAGGATTTCCCGTTCGCCTGCGGGCAGCGCCTCCAAGTCCGTTTCGCCCGCTGCCATGGTGGGAACGACGGCATGGTGGTCGCTGACCTTTTTGCTGCTGCACACCTGCCCCGAACAGACGGCTGCAGGCGGCTCCGTGCCGCAGATGGCCGCACAGCACAGCGCCAGCGCGTTTACGCCGCCCTCCATATCGTCGGTGAGGTAGCGGCTGTCGGTGCGGGGGTAGGTGCAGAGCTTCTTTTCGTAGAGACTTTGCAGGTAATCCAGCGTCTGCTGCGCCGTGTACCCA
>ENA-OZER01000300-OZER01000300.1-human-gut-metagenome-genome-assembly--contig:-NODE-300-length-13284-cov-5.674276_pt1 | contig 13284 bp, 8 predicted proteins | sample MGYA00244612_ERZ653622 | MGnify/ENA primary metagenome ERZ653622 (study PRJEB26926, sample SAMN06164924) | human gut metagenome | biome: ENVO:00009003; feature: ENVO:2100002; material: ENVO:00002003... | reverse complement strand
TGCTCAGGAGTCTCGTGGGCTCGGAGATGTGTATAAGAGACAGTCATATACATCCAGCATAGCTTGAAGTTCCAGGCCATGACAGTAATCCCACTTCAAACGGGTCTGAAAATCCAATTGCCAAGATTCGGGACAACGCACCATTTCTGATTCCGCCATACGTACAGACCAAGGCTTATTACCACAAACCTGCTGAGCCATGCCAATCAAAGGAACAGCCGCAAGCAAACCGGACACAATAATTTTACAAATAGAATTCTTTTTCATGAAGACACTTATTTTTAGTATTAGACCTATTTATTTTATGAAACAAAAGTAGTATTTTCCTCGAAAAGCAGTGTGCACTTTTCAACCTACTAAGTGTATTATTTGGTATTCGTGTGCGAAAACGGTTATTTTTGTGCACGATAACGATAAAAATCGTTCAAAAATTGTCTTTTTACTAATTATTATGTCTTTCAGGTTTGATAAGTTGAGAAAAGGTTTTATTTTTGGGGCAGTTTTTAATTTATACTATTGTAGAAAACACAGTCATTTACTATTAATTCACAAGAGAATGGAACAAGTTTTTAGTTATATCATCGGTTTAGGAGCAGCGGTGATGATGCCTATAATTTTTACAATCTTAGGCGTTTGTATCGGAATCAAATTCAGCAAAGCATTAAAAAGCGGTTTGTTGGTAGGTGTTGGTTTCGTTGGTCTATCAGTGGTTACCGCACTTCTGACCAGCAGTCTGGGTCCGGCCTTAAGCAAAGTGGTCGAAATATATGGCCTGCAACTGAAAGTATTCGATATGGGATGGCCTGCTGCTGCAGCCGTAGCTTATAACACTTCCGTAGGGGCATTCATCATTCCGGTATGTCTGGCCGTTAACATCTTAATGTTATTGACTAAAACCACCCGTACGGTTAACATTGATTTATGGAACTATTGGCATTTTGCTTTTATCGGAGCCGTAGTTTATTTTGCAACAGATAGTATTTTGTGGGGATTCTTCGCAGCTGTTATCTGTTATATCATCACATTAATCTTAGCAGATTACACAGCAGACAAATTTCAAGGTTTCTATGATAAAATGGAAGGTATTTCTATTCCGCAGCCCTTCTGTGCAGGTTTCGTACCATTCGCTCTCATTATAAATAAGGTATTGGACAAAATTCCCGGATTTGAAAAGCTGAACATTGATGCGGAAGGTATGAAAAAGAAATTCGGTTTATTAGGCGAACCTCTCTTCTTGGGTATCCTGGTAGGATGTGGCATCGGTGCATTATCTTGCAAGAACGGACAAGAAATAGTAGACAAGATTCCTTATATTCTAGGTTTAGGTATCAAGATGGGAGCAGTAATGGAGTTGATTCCCCGTATTACCAGCCTGTTCATCGAAGGGTTGAAACCTATTTCGGACGCTACCCGCGAACTGATCGCCAAGAAGTTTAAGAGTGCTGTAGGCTTAAATATCGGTATGAGTCCTGCCTTGGTGATCGGACATCCGGCCACGTTGGTTGTATCATTACTATTAATCCCTGTTACTATCTTATTGGCAGTGGTGCTTCCGGGCAATGAATTCTTGCCATTGGCTTCATTAGCTGGCATGTTCTATGTATTCCCATTGATATTACCTATCACAAAAGGAAATGTAGTAAAGACTTTCATCATTGGTTTTGTTGTGCTGGCCATCGGTCTGTATTTTGTAACAGATCTGGCTCCTTATTTCACCAAAGCAGCACATGATGTATACGCCAAGACACAAGATGCTGCCGTAAACATCCCGTCTGGTTTTGAAGGTGGTGCGTTGGATTTTGCTTCAAGTCCTTTCTCATGGGCTATTTTCCATTTGACTTATTCATTCAAATGGATTGGTTCCGGAATTTTAGTACTGATAACACTATTCTTAATGGTGCTGAACCGTCGTTCCATCATTAAATACCAGAAAACAATGAAAAATTAAAATTTAAAGATAATGATTATGAAAAAATTAGCGATTGCAATGATGCTGAGTGTTTCTGCCTTGGCAGCTTCAGCTCAAGTAAATTACAAAGTACAGACCGCTTGCCATCCGCAAGATGTGAAACACTATGATACAGAACGTCTGCGTAGTTCATTTATGATGGAAAAGGTGATGGCGCCGGATGAAATCAATGTTACATACACCCTTTACGACCGTCTTATTTACGGAGGAGCTATGCCGGTAAACAAAATTTTGAAGCTGGAAACTTTCCGTGAACTGGGTCCGGAAATCACTTACTTCCTTGAACGGCGTGAACTAGGAGTCATCAATGTAGGCGGTGACGGCGTAGTTACTGTAGACGGTAAAGAATATCCTATGAAATACAAGGAAGCCCTCTATGTAGGTTGCGGGAATAAAGAAGTTACTTTTAAAAGTAATGACGCTGCCAAACCGGCTAAATTCTATATCAATTCGGCACCGGCTTACAAGCCATACGTTACTCAATTGATCACTACCGACGCCAAGCTTCAAAAAGCAAATCCTAAACAGTATGCTTTAGCTATCTCAGATCATTATGGAAAAATGGAAGATAGCAACGACCGTATTGTAAATCAGTTAATTGTAAAAGATGTATTGGAAAGAGTGAAAAACGGTGGTACAAACCAATTACAGATGGGACTTACTGAACTGGCTCCGGGTTCTGTATGGAACACCATGCCGGCCCATACACATACCCGTCGTATGGAAGCCTACTTCTATTTCAACCTGCCTGAAGGAAATGCCATTTGCCACCTGATGGGCGAACCGCAAGAAGAGCGTCTGGTATGGTTACACAATGAACAAGCCATCACTTCTCCCGAATGGTCTATCCATGCCGCTGCAGGTACCAGCAACTATACCTTTATTTGGGGTATGGGAGGTGAAAACCTGAAATACAGTGACAAGGATGAAATAAAATACACAGATATGAGATAAGTAGAATGGTACACACCATTACTCATTAACTCTTGTCATTCTGAATGTTGCAAGAAATCAACTCGTTTTCAGTTTTTTTTGCGACATTCAGAATGATTTTTTTAGAAATCTTACCATTGTACCGATTTATACAGGCTTTCCACCAATTTTTGCATAGAGAATAGGTACAGAATGGTTATTTTTGCGTCTAATAAGAAAAACATAATTAAATCTATTATCATGAGTACATTTCAAAAAGTAGGTGAGAAGATGACAAACTTCAGATGGATAATCTGTGGTCTGCTATTCTTTGCCACTACAGTCAATTACCTCGACCGTCAGGTGCTTTCACTAACCTGGAAAGACTTCATTGCTCCGGAATTTCACTGGACGGATTCGAATTACGGAGATATCACAGCTATTTTCTCTATAGTGTATGCCATTGCCAACCTGTTCGCCGGTCGTTTCATTGACTGGATGGGAACTAAAAAAGGTTATCTCTGGGCTATCTTTGTCTGGTCCTTAGGAGCTTGTCTTCATGCATTGTGCGGTTGGGCAACCGAAGAAACATTAGGTATTCATAACGCAGAAGAGATGCTTTCTGCAACAGGAGCCGTCGCTTCAACTATCGCCATTACCAGCGTTTATTACTTTATCGCTGCCCGAATCGTATTAGGTGTAGGTGAGGCAGGAAACTTCCCAGCAGCTATTAAGGTAACAGCCGAATATTTTCCGAAAAAGGACCGTGCATATTCCACTTCCATCTTTAATGCAGGTTCTACAGTAGGTGCTTTAGCCGCTCCGATCACTATCCCTCCTTTGGCACGTTATTTCCAAAGTATTGGTGTGGGCAACGGATGGGAAATGGCTTTCATCGTTATCGGTGGTTTAGGATTCATTTGGATGGGACTTTGGATGTTCCTCTATAAGAAACCCAATGTCAACCCTCGCGTGAATGCTGCCGAACTGGAATATATTGAACAAGACAACAACAATCCTGAAGAATCAGCAGAACAACAAGCTGCTGCCAACGACTTCGACAACAAGAAGATTTCATTCTTGCAATGTTTCAAATTTCCCCAAACATGGGCTGTATTTGTCGGTAAGTTCATGACTGATGGCGTATGGTGGTTCTTCCTGTTCTGGACTCCGGCATATATTTCGGATGTATACGGTTTCGCTTCAGATACGGGTACCGCACAAATGTTGATTTTCGTATTATATGCTATTACCATGTTATCTATTTATGGTGGTAAGTTACCTACTATTATCATTAATAAAACAGGTAAGAATCCATATGCAGCCCGTATGCAGGCTATGCTTATCTTTGCCTTGTTCCCACTGCTGGCATTGTTTGCCCAACCTTTAGGCAATTATTCATATTGGTATCCTATCATTATTATCGGTATTGCAGGTGCGGCACACCAATCATGGTCTGCTAATATTTATTCTGTAGTAGGTGATATGTTCCCCAAAAGCACCATCGCTACTATCGTAGGTATTGGTGGTATGGCAGGTGGTATAGGTTCATTCTGTATTAATATGGGATCTGGCAGACTGTTTGACTATGCAGCAGAAACGAATATGACTTTTATGGGATTCGAAGGAAAACCTGCCGGCTACTTCATCATATTCTGTGTATGTGCCGTAGCTTATTTGGTTGGTTGGATTATCATGAAAGCATTGGTCCCCAAATACAAACCGGTTGATGCCTAATTAAAGAATTCACCACAGACTACACACCTAAGTAGCCTGTGGTATTTTTTTCCCTAATAAATAGTTTTCAGAAGATATTGATAGATAGAATTATGACTTAATATTTCAGGGACTCCTGTGATAAAAAGCTGCTTGCGTGCACGCGTTAAAGCGACATTCAGCTTACGGTCAATCTGTACACCGTCCTCTTCTGTCAGGTTGGGCAGAAACCTTAATTGATAGAGGTGATTCACACAAAAAGAATAAATAATGACATCACGTTCGCTGCCCTGATACCGTTCCACAGTGTCAATGGAAATCCTACTCAAAGCAGGAATAGCCAATGCCTGAAGCTCTTTACGTATCAAAGCAATCTGACTTCGATAAGGAGTAATGACCCCTAACGTTCGATTCGGATCAAATTCCTCTTCATGAGCCAGATACACCTCTTTGGCTAAACCGGCGACAATCTGTGCCTCATATCTGTTTGTTTTTCCGGAAACACTCTCCAAATCTTGCTTCGAAGGGATAAAACGTACCGGAGCCTCTATGTGCTCCAACTGATGAGGTAATCCCAAAGCCTCCAATTTTCCGGCATAAAATGCTTTATTGGGAAAAAAAGCCACTCCCGGATGCATACGCCCCTGACGGCAAAGCATATCTATCGCTTTAGGAGATTCTTCTTTTAAATGAAAACGATAAAGCCGCTCAAACAGAGAATCTTTTAAATTAAAAAGTCCGGCTTCCCTAAGTCCCTCATCATGCACTTCAGAATGTCCGCTATTCTGCAAAATAACGGCAGGCAACTGTTTATGATCACCTATCAGGATAAATTTACCCACTGCATTTCTTTCATCGGCAAACTTGGCACACAGAATACCCAACAATTGGGGTTCTAATATTTGGGTGGCTTCATCCACTATGGCTACATCAAAACGTTTTAATTTAAAAAGTTCAGCTTTAGCCGCAATAGAGGCCACGGTTCCAACATATACTCTGCAATCTGCCATACGGATATTCACCTCTCTCCTACTGTTGCATTCCGCCAATATATTCTCCAACAGATGTCCTCTAAAACGTACATCACAGGAAAGCTCACTTCCCACCCGTATATAATCTATACCGGGGGTGATAGAGGACAGTGACTGACAAATTTCATCAACAGCCCGGTTGGTATAAGCCAGTAACAATATCTGCATAGATGATGCTGCATAGAAATGTTCCACCATTCTACGCAACGCCCTCGAAGTCTTTCCTGTTCCGGGAGGTCCCACTAGAAGAAAATAATCACGGGCCGACTCAGCTTTCAACGCCACCCTCTCAAAATCATCACCGGTCAGCGCTATAGCTTCATCAAAAGACGAATCAAAGCGGGGAGGCCGTTGTCCCAGCAATAATTCCCGTCTTTCCGTATTCGCATCCAGAAAAGCGGAGAGTCCCAAATACATACTGCGAAATGTAGTATCCATCGTATCATGTTCTACAGCATAACGACTGTCCGGAGAAAAAACGGAAGCATTACGTTGGGTAGCACGTAAACGAATACGCAATTCTGTATCTGTAATCTGCTCAATATTACCCTTAAAAACCATTTTATTGGTCGCATTATCCAAGTCATTATTACGCTCATACAACACAACCACATCTCCTGTACGGAAATTGGGAAGAAACATTTCATCATATTGCGGAATAGACAAAAGTATATAGGCCTTATGAGCCTGTGATGCCCTATTTTCCATTATCTGCAAATCATATAATATCTCTCCCGCCTCACGTTTCTCATCCAGTGTACTCAGCCAAAGAGCTGAAGCCCCTGCACGTCCTTCATAATCCACATCTCCCGATTTGGAGGTATAAAGTTCTTTTGTAATGAAATTATAAAGCGTATAAAAATAGGCCTGCTCCAAAGGTTCCAACGCCGACAGCTTCTCCCGGAAACGCGAGATAGAGGGCTTCAAATACTGTTCCCAGAATCTGCCGCTCAGTTTTCTTTCATTCACCACCTCCGGATTGATTTGTGCCAACAAGTTGCGTGTAAAATCAGGATGATTATGGAATTGTACCCCATACTCGGCAGCAACAATACGGTTACGCAAATTGATAACCCGCCTTACCTGAGCCCACGATGCTCTGGCCGGATACAATAAAGGATAACGGGTATAAAGCAAATAGGGATGCATACGCCGCCGGTCCTGTCCCATGCTATATTCCAACACTGCCATATATAGCAGCATCTGAACCTTATTATTTTCCTTGGGTTCCACTTTTCCCTGCATGGAGAATTCATCCGCTTTGCCCGATTTCATTTCTATAAAGCTGCTCATATCCCGCTGCATATAGTCCAGACGTCCCTGAATGCCCAACGCCTCGCAAATATAGGACGGTTCCAGCACAGCCTCCTTTTTATCCAGATTATACCCCGGCTCCAAAAAAGTGTGTTGTACAACGTCCCGTATATGCTCAAAATGCATCCGGCAATCCTTGGCAAACTCTTTCTCTTTGGACGGATCACGAAGTTCGGCACAAGCAGCCAGTTCAATGGGATACTGCCGGAATGCCTTCTTCATACAGTCTATATAGTCCGGCTCCTCCTCACCTGCATGTATCCATTCATCCAGAAACAGATTGGCTATATTTCCCAACAGCAAAGGGCGGGCATTATCAATCGGCACCAGCCGGCTCAAAAAATAGTTTGCCGGATGGCTGCCATAATCCTTGTAACATTCCGCCAATGAACTGATATCTATCAAATAATCCGGTTCCAATACGATAAAAGAAGGGGTATAAATTCCATCCCTATCTACAGAAACATCCAGCAGATTAAGCTGGGCATATCGCCAAAGTTCCTTTATGGTTTCTTCAAATTCATGATTTATACCGGGTTTATTATAAACAACCCGTATAAGTTCATCAGCTATTACATCTACAGGATGTACATACAAATAGGTATCATCGGCATAATCAAAGCATACACGGATGCGGCGGATGTATTCCATCTTTTCTTTTTTCCCTGAAGATGCTATTTCCTGCTTGGGAAGAACTGAGAACAACTTCAATGGAATATCCTGTGCAAACATCTTCCTATATGCGTATGCCACTGCACGCAAATCACGCAGGAACTCTTCTTTTACAGGAGACTTACGATGGTTCAAAATATCATTGGAAGTCAGGCGAAAGGTATGTAACTGATTCTGTTCTTTCAGATCCAGCCCATATTGAGTGGCTACATAATTAATACGGGCGGCCAAATCAGTGGTCTGCAAACTATTCCCTTGTATCTTTTCACGCACCACACGCTCCAATGATTCACGCAATTGCCTGTAACGGCGTTCCAATGGCTGGTTTTCATCTATATAAAGCCTGTATAACTCTTCGTAATACTCTTCTATCTCTTCATTCATGCCGTAAAGATACACAAATTATTATTAATAGAATACCGGCATAATAATAGGATGGGTTTCCCATTTACGGGTCATCGGATTAAATTCCCTCTCTGCTCCCGCTTCAATTCCGAAACTATCCGATATTTTAAATTCCAAAGTGCCTCCGTATGAATTTTGGTTCATAAAAAGCTGTGAAGCGGGAGTCATACCATATCCGTTATACACCGAGTATGTGCCGAACATATTGATCTTCATTCTGTCATTAATGCGAAAAGACAACCTTCCCTTAGCACCTAAATCATTAAAGCGGACTCCATATACATTGTATTTAGCAGCATATACTCCTCCCGTCACGGTTATAAAATCATTGAGACGCTGTGTGTACATCACTCCGGCATTACGTGCCTCACCTATAGAAGGCAACCCTTGAAAGGAATGATAACCACTCAGAATCCCTGTACTATTAATCTGATAAGCACGTCCATCTATATAATCATGTCCGAAAGGATTTCCGGAAAAAGTATAAGGGGATATCTTAGGCATTTCTTCACGGGGAGTAAAATCAAATTTTGGCATCCGCAACGTATCAGATAAAACGGGAGGTGTCAACGTAGGAGGTTCGTTTATAAAATCCATACTTTTATCAGCCTCATTCATCTCATTGATAAACTCATTGATTTTATCTTGCCGGATGATGAGCGTATCCTTGTCATTTTCAACCTGAGCTATGCCATGCAAGGAAAGAATACAAAAGAATAAGAACAAGCCAATGCGTTTCATTTGTAAATGTGTTTTTTCAAAATTACAATTTCCGCATTGACTTTTCCCGTTTCATTAAGACTTAATAAGACTTTTTGACTGTATTCCTCAAAAATGCTATTGATTTACCATAGGAAGTTCCAGCCATTCGGTAGAAATATAATTCTTACTTGAATCTATAGCAATTAATACCTGGTCATTATCCCGATTATAACTGCCGTCATAGGTAAAAGGAGTAATTTTACTATCAAATTCTCCTATAAAAGAAAGTTTTCCATCTTTAGGACTATACCACCATACTTTCTTTTTTGCGCCACTGATTTTAGTCAAGTCAACAGATATCGGATTTCCGGAGTAATTGTATACTAACAAATAATCCTTTCCTCGAGTCGCAATGGCTCTGTCATAACGATTCCCATTCGTACCGGCAATTACACTTTGATCCGGTACACGTTCAAAATAAGGGAAAGTTAACATCAGATTCTTCAGATATTTCATCTGATTGAAGCCGGGATCCTGCATTGCTTTATACCAAGGTTTCTCTATTCCATCAGCTCCATACCCACCGGGTGTACCCGGTTTCAAGAACTGCATGATATTATTATGTCCGTATGTATGTCCGCAAGAGCCCGCAAAAACAGACCAATATCCATAGCGTCTCACATCACAGTCACGCCAGCGTGGCTGGGCAGGATCATGCAATCCCTGAGGAATACCTTCATAACTGGGTTCTGCATCCAGAACAGGCTTCAGTGGAGTCATGGACAAAGCCTCTTCTACATAACGCCAATTGTCTTCCTCCAATCCCGTAACAGAAGTATCACCATCTCCTTTTTTCTGGCCATAACGCCTGTGTCCACTTTGGAACATATTCATATCCATCCACTCCTTATTATTCAGATGAGTAGCACTGGATGTACGGCCAAACGGATGAAAGGTCATTATATGATTCTTGTCCACAGCAAGAATACTATTCGCCAACGCCTCCCAAATCTCAGTATTCCGGTCAGCATAAGTATCTCCACCGATTACCCAAATGATATTAGGGGCATCTTTATATCGTTCACCTAAAAATCTACCATACGCTTTAGCCTCTTCAACATTCATCTTTCCGGAGCGCACAAGCCCTCCCCAGATACATACCATCGCTATGTAAATGCCGTTCTGCTCAGCTTTCTGAATAATATAATCCATGTGGTCCCAATACCCGTAAACTCCTTTTCTGTCTATATTCTTAAAATTGAAACCATCTATCATGGAATACTGGCCATAGAAATTCATGGCAGGAACTCCATTTATAGTCTGTACCTGCACCACATTGAAACCTGCCTGACGACAATGTTCCAGATAATAAGCAGCCTCATCTCTATTCAGTTTCTCGGGCAACAGCCATCCTGTATCCCCCAACCAGAAAAAAGGAGTTCCGTCCGCATTCATCAGATAGCGGTTCTCTTTACTTACTTTCAGTTGTCCATGACTCCAAGGCTTATAAACCGACGATTTGCTCTGTGCTGCTGCCGAAAGCAGCCCTCCTTCCACCATCAGAAGAAGGAATAATAATACTAGATTCTTGTTTTTCATTTGTGCATTCATCTTATAAATTTCAAAAGCCCAAAGTAACTTATTCAAGCAGACAATTCTGGGTAATAACTAGTCTTTTTGAGGGAATCTTTTAGCTTCCTCCGCTTTCAGGTTGAGCAAAACTGATTCGGGAACTTTTATGATAGTACCATGCTTATGTCCTTGCGGAATAGAAATCTGATCGTCAATGGGAGTAAAGTTCTTGAAGTCTTTTGTAGACACGGCTCCAAACCGTCCTTCCCGATAAACATCAAAATAAATCAACCATTCATCACCTACTTTCACGGCACACGGACCTTCAGAGTAAGTCGGTGCAAATTTTACTGACGGATCAGCATAAGGTCCTTCTGCCGATGGCCCGGATACACAGAACAAATCACTGTAACCAGGCTTGCGATTGTCTTTTATAATTAATACATAGTCGTTTTTATCACGCTTTACTATAAATCCGTCAATAGAATTAAATCCCGGATCATAAAACGCCTTTGCAGGAGTAAACGTTTGGAAATCCTTGGTCGTGGTATAATAGGCACGGTGACTTTTATTAGCTCCCAAACTATCGGCTGCCGTATATCTTTCTACAGGAATGGCAGAAGACCAGGCAACGATGAACTGTTCCTTTTCATCATCATAGAAAACTTCCGGTGCCCACACATTGTTAGTCAAAGAGTCTTTCATCACTTTGATTTCGCGTTGTTCACTCCAATGAATCAAGTCTTTAGAACTGGCATAACCAAATCCCTGTTCTCCATTCCAACTGATTGTCCACACTAAATGGAAAGTTCCATCCGGGCCTTGGGTCATGGACGGATCACGCATCATCGAATTGGGAGCATATTTCTGTTCTTCGGTCTGTTTAGTGAAATAATTATAATAAGGAGTCTTATTTCCTATTTCCGGTTTCAACCATGAACCTGCGATACTATCCCAATGATAGCCGTCATAGCTGTAAAGATAATGTAACCCGTCCAATGCCGGCTCACGATGAGAAGTGAAGATATAGACTTCCTTTTCGGGTTTTGTACAAGCTGTAAAAGCCAATAAGGCAAAAACGAAGGAAAAAAACAATTTCATAGCATGCTGTTTTATGATGAATAAACCTTTTCCAACAGGACGAAACAACAAGTATTTTGTACTCTATACTTCTTAAAGTATCAATCTAAATCAATAATAAATATCCATCATATAACAAGATGTATCTCGAGACATAAAATACGAATTATATCCCGAGACAATCCTACATAGAATAATGATGAGAATCAGCCTTTAGTTTCCAAATAAACCAGCTGCGTCTGCAAATACTCTTCCAGCCCATGTTTACCATCCGCGCCGCCGATACCAGATTTACGCCATCCGGCATGGAATCCCTGCATCGCCTCAAAATTCTCACGATTCACATAAGTTTCACCAAATTTCAACGCACGAATCAATTTGAATGTCATATCCAGGTTCTGGGTATAAATAGAAGAAGTCAGCCCATATTCACAATCATTAGCCCAGGCAATGGCGTCTTCCACCTCTGTAAACTCAACAACCGGAAGTACCGGTCCAAAAGTTTCTTCCTGAATAATATCCATCTTTTGGGTACAATTAATCAAAATCGTCGGTTCAAAGAAATATCCTTTAGTACCGATACGATGACCACCGCATAGCAACTCAGCTCCCTGCTCAATAGCTTTTTTCACTTTCTCTTCTACTGATTTCAGTGCATTGGCATCAATCAACGGACCCATATCGAGGTCTGTATACTGATTCGGATCACCCACTTTCACCTGCTTGAATCCTGCCAACAATTTCTCAAGAAAAGCCTCTTTTATACTAGAATGTACATACACGCGCTCACAGCAATTACATACCTGTCCTGTATTAATAACACGCGAAGCAATAATGGATTTTACAGCTAAATCCAAATCTGCATCCGGCATTACAATACCGGGAGCCTTCCCTCCCAATTCCAAAGAAACCTTCGTCACATTGGTAGAAGCGGCTGCCATAGTCTGTATTCCAGCCTCCACACTTCCAGTCAGACTAACCATACCTACTTTGGGGTTAGCAGCCAATTCATGTCCAATCACCGAACCACGACCGTTCACCAGATTGAATACACCTTTAGGCAACCCAACTTCATCTACAATCTGTGCGAAAACATACGCGTTTTCCGGTGTCAGCTGACTCGGCTTTACCACAATTGTATTCCCCGTCAACAGAGCAGGAGCGGCCTTACGGGCAATCAAGAAAAAAGGAAAATTCCAAGGCAGGATGCCTGTTGTCACCCCAATAGGTTTCTTAAAGACAAATATATTTTCGTGAGGACGGTCACTAGGAATAATTTCCCCTTCATAGCGACGGGCCCATCCGGCCATATAATCAAGGTAATCAGCCGTAAATAACACCTCTACATTAGCTAATCCTCTTGTTTTTCCACCCTCCCGGATAATAATATCAGTCAATTCCTGTTCCCGCTTGCGGATACCTTGTGCAATCCGAGTTAAATAGCCGGCACGTTCAATAGAGGTAAGACTCTCCCAAGAAAGCTGTGCCTTCACGGCAGCATTTATAGCAGCACGTGCATCTTCCGGTGTGCCATCAGGCATTTTAGATATCACTTCTTCCGTAGAAGGGTTCAATACATCAATCCACTTATCGGATTGGTTTTCGATGAATCGCCCATCGATGTACATCTTTAGTTCTTTCATGGTCTTAAATGTAAAATGAGTACCTTATTTCTTTCAATCTGAAATATTCAAGCAGCATTTTACAAATATATCGTTATTTATAAAGCCCCAAAATGTATTTTTGTTCATTAGCATGGAAATTTATACACTTTGACCTTTTTAATTGAACTTTATAAATTCCATATATCACAGTACTCACCAATTCCCACTGAAGAAATAAAAAAAGGGAAAGACCGGCAGCTATTCTATTGACATACAAACATCTGTCTCTTATACACATCTCCGAGCC
>ENA-OZER01000274-OZER01000274.1-human-gut-metagenome-genome-assembly--contig:-NODE-274-length-14098-cov-4.917041_pt1 | contig 14098 bp, 17 predicted proteins | sample MGYA00244612_ERZ653622 | MGnify/ENA primary metagenome ERZ653622 (study PRJEB26926, sample SAMN06164924) | human gut metagenome | biome: ENVO:00009003; feature: ENVO:2100002; material: ENVO:00002003... | reverse complement strand
CTACACCCTAGAGTTCGTCGGCAGCGTCAGATGTGTATAAGAGACAGGCAGAAAACAGGCTGACAAGGAAGGCCACAGAAATATTATTTTCACGAAGGGCTTTGTCGAAGACATCCCCTTCCTCGACGGGTTCTTTGATATCGTCATTTCCCGTCTCGCCTTCCATCATTTCACGGATCCGAATGCAGCTTTCCATGAAATGGCACGCGTCGTAAAACCGGGCGGCCGCCTCGTCCTCGTCGACATGGCTGCCACGCCTGAGCCGGACAGAACCGTCCGCGATGAGTTTGAAATCCTCCGCGATCCGTCGCATGTAAGGAACCTTTCCGAAGAGGAAATGGTAGACCTCTTTAAAGGCGAGAACCTTTCCATCGAAGTCCACAGCTCCAAGACGATCCCGCAGGACCTCGAAGGCTGGATGGACGTGACGCATACGCCGGAAGACGTGAGAAAAGTCATCCGCACCGCAATGGAAACGGAACTCTCCGGCGGCAAGAAGACAGGCTTTGCCCCCTACCGCAAGGAAAACGGAATCGGATTCGATCATAAGTGGATCCTGATAACCGGAAGAAAATAAAATCATGATCAGAAAATAATAATAATAATACATATTTTTAGAAGCAGGGCATGTTTATGGAAGAAGAACAATTGCAGAATCGCACGCCCCTGGAGAAAAAGGCTCCGGATATTGGAGAAATGGTGAACATTTTTTCCAAAGGAGAATACCTGGGGTTCAACCTTGCCTTCGTAAGGCCGAGGCCGGATGATGCCGTGCTCGACGTCGGAGCCGGCACTTGTGCAGTCAGCCGCGCATTCTCGCCTTACGTCCGTGCCGTCGTTCCGCTTGATGTGTCGGAAGAGGCGCTGGAAAAGGGACGGAAAGCAGCCGAGAAGGAAGGCCTTTCCAACTTGATTTACGTAAAAGGGATGGCGGAAGATCTGCCATTTCTTGATGAAACATTCGATATCACGCACTCGCGCCTGGCGTTCCATCATTTCAAGGACGTCTGGGAACCGTTTTCCGAAATGGCGCGCGTGACGAAAAAAGGCGGCCGCGTCGTTCTGGTCGACATGGAAGCAAGCGCAGAACCGTACCGCGTCATCCGTGACAAGATCGAACGCCTCCGCGACCCGTCGCACGTGAGGAATCTTACGCAGGACGAAATGCTCGCCCTTTTCAAAGGGGAGGGCCTCACCGTCGAAATGAGCACGTCGAAGGTCATCCCGCAGAAACTGACCCCGTGGCTCACGCTTTCGGGCGCCTCGAAGAAGGACGGGGAGGAAATCCGCCGCCTCATGGAAGAGGAACTCGCCGGCGGTGATAAGACGGGACTCAACCCGTACCGTATCGACGGGGATATCGGATTCAACCACAAGTGGATCCTGATCATCGGAAGAAAAGAAGGAACCGAAGCATAAGGAGGCGCTTTTATGAGTTTTCATATTCGCTGCGGGAAGATCCGCGCGGGCGGCGCCGACATCTTCTACCGCGAGGCAGGAAGGGAAGATGCGCCGGTCATCGTGCTGTTTCATGGATTCCCGACGGCCAGCTACATGTTCTCTGACCTGATGCCGATCCTGGCAGAGAAATACCACGTCATCGCGCCCGATTATCCAGGCTTCGGCGAATCGGAAATGGTACCGCGCGATAAATTCGCGTATACATTCGATCATCTGGCCTCTGTCATGGACGATTTCCTCACAAGAATGCACGTGAAGAAATTTGCCATGTACATCTTCGACTACGGCGCTCCGATCGGCATGCGCATCGCATGCAAGCATCCTGACCGCATCACCGCGATCATCAGCCAGAACGGCAACGTCTACGAAGAAGGCCTCGGCGAGAAATGGAAAGCCCGCGCTGCCTACTGGGCCCATCCGACGGAAGAGCTCCGCGAATCCTTCAAGTCCGCCTTCCGCGCACCGGCTGTCACCGCGCAGTACATGGGCGGCGAGGCAGAAGGCAGCGTCCTTCCGGACCATTACACGCTTGACCTTTACTACATGAGCCGCGAAGGGGAAGACGAAATCCAGTCCGATCTCATTTACGACTACAGGACAAACGTCGCCTTCTACCCGACATTCCAGAAGTACCTGCGCACTTATCAGCCGCCGCTCCTTGCCATCTGGGGAAAGAACGACGTTTCCTTCATCCCGGCAGGTGCCAAAGCATTCCAGAAAGACCTCCCGAATGCCGTCATCCGCCTCCTCGACGCAGGCCACTTCGCACTGGAGACCCACTCCAGAGAAATAGGAAACAAGATCCTCCAGTTCCTTGCAAAGGAGAATATCTGATGAAAGTCTACCCGATGAGAAGAAAAGACAGACAGGCCGGCGAAGAAGACATCCTCCGCATCCTGAAAGAAAACGTCTACGGCGTCCTCTCCACCATCAGCGAAGACGGCTGGCCCTACGGCGTCCCTGTCTCCTACGTCTACGAAGACGGGAAAATCTACTTCCACAGCGCGACGATGGGACATAAAGTGGACAACCTTGCGCACTCAGAGAAGGCATCCTTCTGCGTCGTAGGAAAGACCGAGCTCCTTCCCGAGCAGTTCTCCACCCGCTACGAATCCGTCATCGCCTTCGGCACCGTCACCAAACTCGAAGGCCAGGACAAAATAGACGGCCTCATGAAACTCGTCGACGCCCTCTCCGAAGGCTACCAAGAACTCGGCCTCAAAAAAGCCGAAGCCGGCGTCAACCACTACAACTCCTACTGCCTCACCATAGAGGAAGTCACAGGGAAAATAAGGAAATAAAGGAAATAAAGGATATACAAAAAATAGACCCGCCGAAGGTCTATTTTTTATTTGGGGAGTATTAGCGGTGCTGCGAACTCCGCTAACACTTGCTACCTCTACTCCTTCTTTATACATTTGCTAAATCCATACAGGAAACGTATAATGCTAATTAGATAAGGAGGGATAGTATGGATGTCGAGGTACTGAATCATTTCCTGACGGTGGTCAGGGAGGAGAATATTTCCAGAGCGGCGGAGCGGCTGCATGTGACGCAGCCGACGCTGTCCCGTCAGATGGCGGCGCTGGAGGAGGAGCTGGGGACGCAGCTTTTCATCCGCGGCAAGCACCTGCAGCTGACGGATGCAGGCGTGCTTCTTCGCGGACGCGCGGAGGAAGTGACGCAGATCATCGACAAGATCCGCATGGAATTCAAGGCAGGGGAAGAATTGTCCGGCGTCGTTTCGATCGGAACCGGCGGGCTCATGTCTGCGCAGATTCTTTCGAAGCTCATCAGTGAATTCCGCGCGCTTCATCCGGCTGTCCGTTTCAATATATACACGAACAGCGCCGATCATCTCCGCGAGCAGCTTGACCGCGGCCTTCTGGATTTCGCGTTCCTTCTGGAACCGGTGGACATCGGGAAGTACGACTTTGTCCGCATGCAGGTGAAGGAGCGCTGGGGCATCCTGATGCCGAAGGGCCATCCGCTCGAAGAAAAGCCGCTCATTTCCAGAAAGGATCTCCTGCATCAGCCGCTCGTCATGACGAACCGCGCCAATGTCCAGAAGGAACTGGCAGGATGGTTCGGCGGCAGCATGGAGCACCTCGACTTCATCGCGACGTACAACCTCATCAATAATGTGGCGAACCTTGTCTCCGACGGCACAGCCTGCGCCATGACGCTCGAGGGTGCTGTCAATTTCCTGGATCCGCAGAAATTCACCTTCCGGCCGCTTTCGCCGGATCTTTCCGCAACGTCCGTCGTCGCATGGAAGAAATTATCGCCCTTCTTCGGCGCGGCATCCGCGTTCCTTTCAACGATCAAGAGGTATGCAAAAACTGAATAACGACCCATGAAATATAACTATTTTAAGTTGTAATTTGATTGCGGTATAGTGAATGCAGAGGAAACTCTGCATTTTTTTCATGAAAAGATTCCGCGCGGGTCTCCGCAGAAGGAATCCATAGCAGAAGGGGAGGAAAACGATGAAACATTCAGCACTTAGAAAATTCGCAGCCGCAGCCGTCCTGGCTGTTTCTTTCACGGGATTGTCCATGGTGAGCGCCAGCGCCGCAGAACCAGCGCCGGCTCCCGCTGTGAAGGTCACCGCCGGACATGACCAGCTCGGCAGCTTTGCACCGGAATTTGCTCATCTCAATGACGACGTCCTCTTCGGCGAAGTATGGTCGAGAACAGACAAGCTTCCGGCCAAGATCAGGAGCATCGTGACTGTCACGTCCCTCGTTTCGAGCGGCGTTCTCGACAGCTCGCTCAAGTTCCACATCATGAAAGCCAAGGAAAACGGCGTCACGAAGGAAGAAATGGCAGAAATCCTGATGCAGACCGCTTTCTATGCAGGCTGGCCGAAGGCATGGGCCGCTTTCCGCTATGCCAAGGAAGTCTACGAAGGATAAGCGCATTCCCTGCAGAAAAGTATGCATTGAGTGAATATTTTCATATGAAATATAACTATTTCGCATGCCAAACGAATCGCGGTATATTGGCCTTAGAGCAAAGCTCTGAGCACTTCAAAGGAAAAGGGGGCGGATCGCCTGTGGAAGAGACGACCTTGTCAGGAATCAAAGAGACGCTGAAGCGTGCGGGCGCGACGAAGGAGGAAGTCAGGGATTATCTGGCTCTGACTGAGCCCGAGGCAAGAAAGCAGCTCCTTTACCGGATTCGCAGAAAGGTGCTTGATGAGTGCCATGAAAAGCAGAAAACACTCGATGAACTGGATTTTCTGATATACAGGGAGGACAAATCATGAAAAAGAAATGGATCGCGCTTGCAGCGCTTGCAGCATCCTTCGCGCTTCTGACGGGCTGTGGTTCCGATACCGCCAGCGCCAAGAGCGCATCTGCCGCATCGGCCGCCGTTTCGGCAGCACCGGCAAAGAGTCAAAATAAAAGCGGGGAATCAGCAGTGAAGAAATCAGAAAAAAGAATTATCCGCATCACAGCGGGCAGCCATGTCATTCATGCCAAACTTTACGATAACGCGGCAGCCAGAGCCCTTTGGGACAAGATGCCCGTCACCTATTCGATGCAGAACCTGTACAACCGTGAAATGTGCTTCCGCATGGGAGCCGGCAGCCTTCCGACGAAGGAAGCTAAGGACACCGGCTACAAGGTAGGGGATATTTCCTACTGGCCGCCGATGGGAAGCCTTGTCATCCTTTACAGCCAGAACGGCGAAGTCTTCGAACAGCAGCCGATCGGCCACACGGACGACGACATTTCATTCTTTGCCAACATGGGAACGACACCGATTATTTTCGAAAAATCCGAAGTATAATATAGGGAGGAATTCATTATGAAGGAACTCAGCGTATTCCCGACAGGGGAAAAGAACACAGCGTATGCCAAGTATTTCATCGGACAGAGCTACCTCTATCCGCTTTCGACCGAACAGGTCCATATTTCCAACGTCACCTTTGAACCGGGCTGCCGCAACAACTGGCACGTCCACACCGCCAAGAAGGGCGGCGGACAGATCCTCATCTGCACCGCAGGCGAAGGATGGTACCAGGAATGGGGCCAGCCGGCAAGAAGACTGAAACCGGGCGATGTCGTCAATATCCCGACCGGCGTAAAACACTGGCACGGCGCCACGAAAGACAGCTGGTTCCAGCACATCGCCATCGCAGTGCCGGGAGAAGAATGCGGCAACGAATGGCTCGAACCTGTATCTGACGAAGATTACAGCAAGCTTGACTGATTGAAGGAGGAAATGAAAATGGCAAAAGTAACAGCAGGAAGAGATCAGCTCGGCGAATTCGCACCAGAGTTCGCACATTTGAATGATGACGTCCTTTTCGGAGAAGTCTGGGCCAGGGAAGACAAACTCTCCCCGAAACTGAGAAGCATCGTGACCGTCACTGCCCTGATGGCAAGCGGAGCGCTGGACAGCTCGCTGAAGTTCCACATTTCCAAAGCTAAGGAAAACGGCGTCACTCAGGAAGAAATGGCAGAAATCCTGACCCACGCTGCCTTCTATGCAGGCTGGCCGAAAGCATGGGCTGCATTCAATTTCGCAAAAGAAGTGTATAAAGATTGAGAATCCTCATCCTGAACGGCAGCGCAAGGGCGCATGGAAATACGAGCACCCTCACCGCCGCTTTCAAAAGAGGCGCTGAAGAAGCGGGCAACGACGTCGTCGAACTTCCCGTCGGCCGCATGGCCATCCGCGGCTGCCTTGGCTGCGAATACTGCCACGGCAGGGGACACGGCGAATGCATCATCAGGGACGATGAGAGGGAAGTCAAAGAGGAAATGAAGAAGGCGGACATGCTCGTCCTGGCCAGCCCGATCTATTTCTTCTCCCCATCCGCCCAGCTTGAAGCCGCCATCCAGCGCATGCATGCCGAAGGCATCCCAGACAACATCCGCGAAAGCGCCATGATCCTCACCTCCGGCTCCCCGGGCGTCTACGACGCAGCGAAGGCGCAGTACAAAGCTATCTTCGATTATCTGGGCACCAGGGACAGAGGCATCTTCACCGCCTGCGGCAGCGAAAGCAGATTCGAAAGAAAACAGAAGGAACTCGAAGACTTCGGGCGCTCCCTCGTTTCATAAAGGAGGAAATCCATGATATTAAGCGAAACATATACATTGAAAGACAGTCTGACCATCCCGAAATTTGGCCTTGGCACATGGCTCATCGATGACAAGGACACAGCAGAAGCTGTCAGAAAAGCCATCGGTTTCGGTTACCGTCTGATCGACACCGCCCAGGCATACGGCAACGAAAGAGGCGTCGGCGAAGGCGTCCGCACCGCATCCGTCCCGAGAGAAGACATCTTCGTCACCAGCAAGATTGCCGCTGAACTCAAAGACTACGAAAGCGCATCCAAATCCATCGACGAGACCTTAAACAAAATGGGCCTTGACTACATCGATATGATGCTCATCCACAGCCCGCAGCCGTGGAAAGAAGTCAACCAGTCCGAAAACCGCTGCCTCCTCGCCAAACGCGAAGTATGGAAAGCCCTCGAAGACGCTTACGACGAAGGTAAAGTCAAAGCCATCGGCGTCGCCAACTTCCTCGAAGAAGACCTGATGAACATCCTTGAAAACTGCAGGATCCGCCCGATGGTCGACCAGCTCCTCTGCCACGTCGGCAACACGCCATTCGGTGTCATCGACTTCTGCAAGAAAGAAAACATCTTAGTCGAAGCCTACTCGCCGATTGCCCATGGCGCAGCCCTGAAACTCAAGGACATCGAACCCATGGCAAAGAAATACGGCGCTACCATCGCCCAGCTCTGCATCCGCTACGACCTCCAGCTCGGCACCGTCGTCCTTCCAAAGACAGCCAACCCGGACCACATGAAAGCCAATGCAGACGTCGACTTCACTATTTCCGATGAAGACATGGAAACCCTGAAGAAAATCACCTTCAAAGACTACGGCGAAGCATCCCACTTCCCGGTATTTGGTGGGAAGATTAAATAAAAGAATCACTGAAAAGGAGACCTGAAGAGGGTCTCTTTTTTAGTGCTGCATTTCTGCTTCCAATGCCTGTTCACTTGCGTACAGCACAGATATCCAATAAGATATTAATCTTAAAATAAGTTATTACTAATTTTCATTCTATTATCTAACTTATTTTAGATTAACATAAGATTAATATAACATTTGACACTCTAATTAACTGACCTATAAAATTAAAGAAGCATTAATTTGCTCACTTAATATTAATTAAATGGGTGTTAAAATGAGACAATTAAAAAGAAGGGTGACTGTATGCCTGATTGCCATGATGGCTGCAGGGAGTGTTTCGACGCTCGCTTTTGCGGACAGCACGGAAGGGTCCAGGTCTTACGGGCCGGCACTGACGCTGACGGGGCCTGAGGCTGACCTGGCATCAAAGATTCACTCGGGAACGAATCTTAAGATCGATGTACCGGAGGGCGGGAACCTTGCAGGGACACTGGTTGCCCGCGGGAAGTACAATGTGATGTTGATCGATGGGACAAAGGGAACGATCGGGAAGGACGATGGCAAAGCTGACGATACGATTACGATCATCGTCCATTCGAAGTATCTGGACAGTGCTTTCATCAAAAATCATTACGATCTGGATAAAGATTATTCAGGAACACTCACGGTGAATGATCCTATCGTGGCAAAGGCAGAAAAGGGCGGGACGATACAGATCGAAGGAAAGAATATGAATTTCAACCTGCTCTATGCGCATAAGAACCAGTGGTATGAACCGGCTGATGAGGAAGAGTATCACTCCTCGGTCATCGTCCACCTCACCGGGGATCTCGTAGCGGGCGATGCGAATAATGAAATCGGAGACCGCAGGAATGACTGGATCAGCCAGAGCGGCATTGCCGGAGGGTCTTACCGCGTGGGAGATATCCAGACGAGGTCCGGCGAGGGCATCATTTCGGTGGATGCGAATTTCATGACGATCAACAGTGTTTCCGGATTTGAGGAGACGGAAATCACGCTGAAAGCGAAGGATTTCATCAAGGCGAATAATGTCTCGAACCGGCACGAATCCAAGCTCACGATGCGGGCCAAGACGATCGAGATGAACGGACTTGGCACAAACAGTGACCTGGCGGAAACGGTCGTCGGCGATGAGAATACGGAATCTCTTACCGTCCATGATTCTGTCGTCCTTTCAGGAGGCCGGTCGAAGATGGCGCTCACAGGGAAGAGCATCCATCTGGAAGGCGGGCTTGAATTTGATGAAACGAGCACTTCCTCCATCAAGTCAAAGACAGCGGATACATTCTCCATCAAGGGCAATGATGTTTCCATGAAAGGAAATATTATTCTCGCAGGGGATGAAGGCACGATTGAAGCGGACACGCTGACACTGGAAGGGAAAAAGGTGCAGGCCAAGGGACGCTCGAACGTTTCCATTTCCGCCAATACGATCAATGGCACGATGGACTCACTGAATCTTGATCTTCTGGACACGAGAAATCCAAAGGAAGAGTACAAGAACACAGTCACAATCGCGGCCAAAAATGGAGGAACATTTGCCATCAAGGATCCGATCATGGTAAAAGAAGGCGGCAATACGCTGGATATCCACGGCCTTGAAAATCTTTCAGCCGGTGCGCTCATCATGGATGCTGCATCCTACGCAGAAGCAGCGGATTCATCTGTAACGCTTGGCGCAGAAAATATCAGTCTGGAAAGTATCGCAAATACGAAGGGCAACGCCAGGAACGGCAAGCCGGTCGACCAGTCCATTTCCATCAGCCACTCCGGCACGGCAAAGGTGGAAGCAGGGAAGACGCTCACTCTGGAGGGCGGCGTGAAGAATATCAACGGGACGGCAGTCCTGTCTGCTCCCGAAGCGCATCTTTACCGCGTCCAATCTGTCGGATCGGATGTCTATGCAGCTTTGGAAGAAGGAGCAGAAACGACGGTCAATGCGGATTCTCTTTCTCTTGATACGTCGGCAAGCGCGATATTCCTTGGCAATAAAGTGACAATCAATGCCAAAGAACTGAAATTCAATCCGGAAGGCCATTACTATGAAGCGGCCTCCGCGGATCCTGATCAGGGAATCCCTTATGATGTTTCCGCCGATGCAGACGGGCCGTACAAGGATGAAGGCACCGTCTGGGCATCGTATGGCGGTGTCATGGATATCAATATCAGCAAGGGCGGCACTTTCGAAGGTGCTGCGGCTGTGGATAATGAGAAGATGAATATCGACAAGGATCTTGCTATGTATGCCAAGTATCCGGATTACAAAGAAAGGTTTGGCGCGCTCCTTGCCAATAAGGCCGGCAAGGTCAATGTCAGCCTGGATGAAGGATCCCAATGGAATGTGACGAAGGATTCAACAGCGTCCTCTCTGTCCATGAAGCAGGCCACTCTGAATCTTTCCGGAAAAGATGCGCCGGTAACGCTGACTACGGATGATTTCAAGAGTGAGAACGGCACGCTGGCTGTCAAAGTGACGGATGATGCGCACAGTCTCCTCAATACGAAAACAGCATCCGGCACGGTCTATGTCAGTGCCAACGGAGAAAAGGGCGTGACCCCGGCCTCCGAACTGGCCAAGACAAAGATCATGTCTTTTGATCAAGGAAGCAGTGTAACCCTTAAGGGCGTCACCACGATGACGGATGAGAGCATGTACGGCATCGTGACACCAGTCAGCCAGGATGAAAGTGCAGGCTATGTCGGAGGGAAGTATGAAGTGGATAAGAATGTTGTTTCCGATAAAGCTCTCCGTACGATAGGCGCTGTCAGAAGAGCAGGCCGCTTCATCATGGCAGGCATGGATGCGCCGCTCTATCCAGACAGCAATGATGAAAATGTATGGGCGCACTGGTCACGCGGCAATTACGGTCCGGGAGACTGGAGCGGAAGCCACAACGATCTGGCGGCTGGTGTCGATCTCTATCATACCGATCATTCCCGCGCCGGTATTTCTGTCATGCATACGAATTCCTCGCTCGACAGGACGGAAAATCTCGGCGAAGTGTCCATGAAGAAGAAATTCACCCGTGTCTCCCTTTACGGGCGTCATGACTTTGCAGGCGGACTCCACGCGGCAGGAGATGTCTTTGCCGGCGGAATCCGCATCAAGGACACCAGTCTGGTGGATATGAGCACGCGCACAGCGGGAGTCCATGCGGAAGTTTGCGTGGATGTCCCGGCAGGAAGGGGCACGATCACACCTCTTGTCCGCGCTGCTTATGCAGGCATCCGCGGATTCACGACGAAGGATGGAAAAGGATTCCCGTTCACCATGAAGGAAAGCCATTACAGCTCCTTCTCAGCCGGGCTCAAGGCGTCCCTTCCGCTCTCGCCGGTATCGCTTCTTACCGCTTATGCAGGCTGGGGCATCCGCACCGGATATGATATCGACGGCACCATGTCTGATGCGTGGAATACGATGGATATTTCCGAAAGCGGAAAGAAACACGTCAAGACACTCGGCATCGGCTACCGCTGTGACGTTACACCATTTGCGCGCCTGTCCCTGTCCGCTGCCCGCGAATTCTCTTCCGGTCTTCATGACGACTGGAATTTCCAAGTCTCTGCAGCCTATAAATTCTAATTGATTTCCACGTAAAAAAGGGGCTGTGACGAAATGGTTAATCATTTTGCCGCAGGCCCTTTTTCTATTGGAATATTCCATTAAAGGATTATCTAACAAATGTATTTATTGGTTCTATCTGAAAACCTCAAAACCTCGCTTTGCTCGAAAACTACTGCATTCCCCGGCTTCGCCGGGACCTTCTCCTTCGGAGCAAGGTTAACACCCTTAAACCTCGCTTCGCTCGAGAAAAAGGAAAAGCAGCGTTTTAACGGATTTCGTCACAGTCTCTTTTTATTTCCTTTATTTTTCTTTCGGCATGTGTTCGCAGCCCCAGTCGCAGAGGAGCTCCAGGAAGGGGGTCATGGATTTCCCTTTTTCGGTCAGGTCGTATTCGACTTTCGGGGGAATCTGGCTGTATTCTTTGCGGCTGATGAGACCGTCGGCTTCGAGTTCTTTGAGGGAGTTTGTCAGGGAGCGGAAGGTGGCGGCTTCGAGGCGGCGTTTGAGTTCGTTGTAGCGTGTGGGGCCGTTCATCATGAGGCAGTAGATGATGCCCAGTTTGTATTTTCTCTTGATGAGGGACATGGTGTAGTGGAATCCGGTGTGCGTGATGCCGCGTTCGAATTCTTCGTGCGCAAGTTTCAGGTCCATTTGCATCGTTCTTTCTTTCCTATGATGGTACTACGCGTGAGCGGCGCGGGCAAGTACTATATTTCACTGCATACACTCTACTAAAGTAGTGTGCTGTCATAAAAATATCGTACTTGTTTAAAAGCTGGCAATGGGTCTATACTTGAAACAGAATAGCGAAGGAGGTTTTACATATGAACGAAGTCATGGATGCGCTTGTAAACCGCAGGAGTGTCAGAAAGTACAAGGCGGAGGCTGTGCCGGAAGAGCTTGTGAAGGAAATCGTGGAAGCTGGGCTGTATGCGCCAAGCGGCATGGGATACCAGAAGCCGGTGATTCTGGCGGTCACGGACAAAGAAACGCGTGATGAGCTTTCTGATCTGAACCGCAAGGCTGGCGGATGGAAGGAAGGTTTCGATCCCTTCTACGGTGCGCCGGTCGTGATTTCCGTGCTGACACCGAAGGACTGGGACAAGGGCGTCGAAGACGGAAGCCTTGCCATCGGACAGATGCTTCTTGCCGCTCATGTGCTGGGACTTGGCGGATGCTGGATCCACCGCGCGAAGGAAGTCTTCGAGACGGAAGAAGGAAAGGAAATCCTGAAGAAGGCCAGCCTTGAAGGGGAATACCTTGGCATCGGCAACCTGGTCATTGGTTATGCAGACCAACAGCCGAAGGCAGCTCCAAGAAAAGCAGGACGCGCATTTTTCATTAAATAATTTCATCATAATAAGAGCGGGAAAACCGCCATGTGGGAACAGGGAGTGAATGAAATGCTGCATAAGGTAAAAGTGACTGTCATTGATAAGAAACTGTATCCGGAACTGCAGGAAGCATACTGCATGGATCCGAAGTCGGGAGCATGCCCCTGCTACAATGTGGGCGACACGTTCATCTTCGAACGCGCTGCTGGCAAGGATGATTTCTGGCACATGGGCCTTTCCGCCCTGGTAAAGGCAGAAGGAAATCCGGACGAGGTCGCAGGCAGGCCGAAGATGCCTTTCTGCTCGGAAGCATGGGATGCGATTTCCCGCTATATCTACACGGGGCTGCAGGGCGGCTGAATCATGCGCGGCTGGATGAAGGATGAGAGGCAGATGATCTGCTGCTGCTCTGACGGCACGCGTCCGGTCATTTTCAAGATCGACCGTTTGGATTACCAGAGGGTCTCCATCAAGGGAATGGGCTGCGAGAACTGCGAGAAGAAAATCCGCGCTGCTTTCGAAGCGCTCCCGGGCGTGAAGGAAGTCACCGCTTCTCATGAAACAGGCGTGGCTGAAGTATTCCTCGAAGCAGGCGTTCCTGAAAAGACAAAGGGCATGTACGAAAAAGCCCTCTCCGGCATCGAAGGCTACGAAGTCACAGGAGTCGAAGAATAATTATATATAAGGTAAGAGAGGAGCTGCGGGATGAGCGATCATTTCCGCGGCTCCTTTTCGCTTGCAAACAAGACTCCGCATGCTCTTTCATCTTCGAAAAGTATAAATATAGATACGATAGTTACAATTTTGGAAACGATTTTACTATTCGAAAATTTGCTTTTCCTGTATACTGAGAACATCAAATTTGAACTGACCCCATGGGTCTTATCGTATATAGGAGGAAGAAATATGGAAAAGAAATTGAATCATTTACTGGCTGATCTCGTGGTGGAATATCATAAGCTGCAGAGCTTCCACTGGTACCTGAAGGGTTACCACTTCTTCGATGATCATGCAAAGCTGGAAGAATATTACGACGCTATCGCTGAAGCAGTCGACACCGTCGCTGAAGATATGCTGATGCTTGGCTTCAAGCCGGAAAGCACGATGAAAGGCTTCCTTTCGATCTCTTCTATCGAAGAAGCAAAGAATCAGGAAGTGACTTCTGTAGAAGCTTATGAAGCTGTCCTTGCAGATTTCAAGTATCTCCTGGATGAAGTCAAAGGCGTCAAGGCAGCTGCTGATGAAAGCGGCGATTACCTCACATCTACCAAGATGGATGATTACATCGAATTCTTCTCCAAGGCCATCTGGATGGTTGGACAGGAAGTCAGATAATCCAAATAAACTTAGTTAACAAGAGAGCGGCCCTTCGGGGCCGCTCCTTTCTATTTCCGGATACTGTCATAATATGCAGTGATTTCCACTGCTCTTTGTGACAGTGCTTATTTATAAATGAGAATAGTAAGAAATTCTTCAATATATGGACGATTGTTACAAACCAAAGGAGGAATTTGCTATTTTCTCTGCTTGCTTTGACCTATACTATACACAGATCGAAGGAGAGACCTCCCCGAGAGGGAGCGTCTTCCAAATATCCATCGTATGGTAAGGAGGAACAAAAAATGGAAAAGGAATTAAATAAATTACTTGCTGATCTGGTTGTTGAGTATCACAAGCTGCAGAGCTTCCACTGGTACCTGAAAGGTTATCACTTCTTTGATGATCACAAGAAATTCGAAGAATACTACGGAGACTGTCTCTTATACACATCT
>ENA-OZER01000250-OZER01000250.1-human-gut-metagenome-genome-assembly--contig:-NODE-250-length-14805-cov-5.937288_pt1 | contig 14805 bp, 16 predicted proteins | sample MGYA00244612_ERZ653622 | MGnify/ENA primary metagenome ERZ653622 (study PRJEB26926, sample SAMN06164924) | human gut metagenome | biome: ENVO:00009003; feature: ENVO:2100002; material: ENVO:00002003... | reverse complement strand
CTTGCTCGATTAAAAGTCGGTTTTTGTATTCAGTTTATCGTTTCTGCCTCGGCTTTCCGGAAAACAGGCGGCAGACGGCCTGTTTCGCCTTCATTCTGCGGAAGCAACCACGATATCACCAATCTCGGCGATCTGCTGTTTACGAATGATTACCAAGTCGCCATCATCGATTTGTGCATCCTCCATGGAATTGCCAGATGCTCGGAGAGCATGGAATTCTCCCTTGCCAAAGAAGGACACGGACAGAGGCAGGTATTCCTCGACCTGTGCTTCCTTTTCCTCCGGCGAGCCGCAGGGAATGGAGCCGACAATGGCGGCGGGGCTCACCGCCGGATTCATCCGCCGGATCTTCGGCGTGGAGAGCGTACCGTTTTCGTAGAAAACCATATCCTTCTCCGCCATTGCCACAAGGTATCTGTGTGCGGAGGAAACCGCGATCCTCATGGCTCCGGCGATCTCCCGGACAGTGGGGGTAGAAGAATACCGCTCGAAATAGCTTTCGATGTACTCCCGGATGCGGAGCATAAGCTCCTCACTCTTGCTTCTCATATTGTACTTTTCTCCTATCTGGAACAAAAGTTCCTGATAGCTCTATTATACACAAAACGAGCAGAAAATCAAGAGGGAAAATGAGAAGGTGTGCAATCAGATGCACACCTTCGGGGGAAAATCTTTGAAATTTGTGCTTGACCGCCATTCAGATGGGCTGTTTTCACCGGTTGTTTACTTGTTGCTATTGATTCCGATTCCTAATTATTACTTCTTGCTAAAATGCAATTGCTTTGCCAAGCAATTGATTTTCTGAAATAACCCCGAAGACTCGGCTATCAATACTTGCCTCTCCGTTGTCGCCGAGAACAAAATACTGTCCTTCTTCTAAATGATATTCAATTTGACTATCAATATCACAAGTATAAGGATAGACATAGACACCATTTACATAAACTCGACAATCAGTAAGTTGAACAGTATCTCCAGCAACAGCAACAATACGTTTTATGTAGACAGATTGATTAATGCAAAAAACGACTATATCCTCCCGCTGAACACTTGAAACATCTCTTTTGACTAAAACAAGCTGGCGCGCTTTGAGAGTAGGTTCCATTGATTGCCCATCAACGAATACTACCCTGAAGTTTACTGCAAAGAGAACGCAGACAATTATTGCAACAACTACTGCTATTAAAGATGGATATGCTTTTTTGCACATGCGTTCACCGTAGGATCATGCGTTACAACAACGATGGTCTTTCCTTCCTCGTTAAAATGTCGAAGCGCAGCAAGCACCGTGTCACGATTTCTCGCATCAAGACTACCAGTAGGTTCGTCTGCTAATATCAGCTGCGGTGATTTGACAATGATTTTTGCTAAAGCAACACGCTGCTGCTCTCCGCCGCTAAGGGTGTATATCTTTCTTTTCTCATAACCAGGCAGCCCGATTTGTTCGAGTGCTGACGAAAACAGGAGTTTTTTCTGAGCCTTTGACAGCTTTTTGAAGCGTGCGGAGATGGCAAGGTTATATTCTACGGTTTCCGTATCAACCAAACCATAGTTCTGCATAAGGTAGGAAATGTGATTTCTCCTAAGCATAGTCGCAGTACGAGACGAAAATCCCAAACTCTGTTGTCCACAGATGGTTACACTGCCTTTGTCAGGTTGCTCCAACATGCCAATGATATTAAGCAGTGTCGTTTTGCCGGCACCAGATTCACCCATGATCGAAACAAAGTCTCCCTGATCTATTTCCATGGACAAATTAGTAAACAGATTCCTTTCTCCAAAGCTTTTAAAAATGTTCTCAAGACGAATTATGCTCATTTTAGTCGGCTCCTTTCATTATGCTGTATAGGTTGGCGCGAGAATAACGGCGGCACAAGCAATACGTAACTACAATGTCCACCAAAAGAGATAGGGGTAAGATTAAGATTTCTGCTCGTATGCTAAACATATTTTCTATCAATTGAAGAGTCAGAATACTAACACCGTAAATGAATAACGTGAGAAATATATGTCCCCAGATACATTTTAGCAGCGAATATCCTTCAATCATACAAGCAGCAATTTTAACCTTATAGTTTTCACAATAGAGTCTTGCTGTAAAGACTACCAGAGAAACAAGACCGATTAACAAAAAAACAGTCTGAGCCCCATAAATGCGAAGCATGTATAGTTGCTGTGTTATGACATTATCATAATTTTCGGCAACCGAGCGGAGGCCCAAAGTATAAGCATCAATTCCCGTTTCTTTGAAAAGCGCACGTAATTCCGAATATGGAGAATTGGTTTGGGGCTTGATAAAATATGCCCCCTGCGAGATGTAGCTGGTTATAAAAGCCGCATCCAAAAAACGATCTTCCATAACGATAATGATAGGTTGGTCTATAAGGCCATGGTTGGTTACTACTTTCGGGTTATAAGCATAAATCTTGGAGTGTTGGCCGCTATATATTAAGATATTAGGAACACAAGAATACGCTGTTTGTACCCATTCTCGGTAGACATCGATTCTTTCTGTTTTTTCCTGCGGAATCAGTACGTTAATAGTGTTGTCCGAAAGAGTAGATTCATCAAGAACCTCGCCATTAGGAAGCAAGATTGGATTAAAATGTATGTAGTTTCTGTTTACAGTAATATAGTCACGATTTTCATTAGGGAACTGTTCGCGTATTGTTTGTCCTGTCGTGACATCATAATAATAATTGTTGGAATTTATGAGAATTCCATCATACATAGAGACGGATTTTATATAAAACTGAAGATATCCCTTTTCAGCTTCTTTATTGAGCGAAGCATTATTGACGTATATCGGAATAGTCATGTATCCAGAAACCTTCTCTGACAGATTTTTTGCGGTGCTATAGACTGAATATGCAATTGATATATTTCGTATTGAAACAGAGAGAAAAACAGCTAAAAACAAGAGAATCACGCATTTTGAAAGGATTGCAACAAAATAAATTCCGTTTTGAGGAACATTTCCCTTACTGTGTGTGACCTTACGATGAGAAAAGGTAACGATAGTAGCCGCTACTAATGCTACAATCGTAGTAACAACGCCAATAATGAAATATGTCAAATAGAATTTCAAGTATATTCCCAGCGCATCCTTAAAAAGAAGAGCAGCTACAGTGATTGTTATAAATAAAACCAAACCTAACGTTGCAGAAAGAGGAACGCTCAAGTTTTTCAATTCATCGTTGAGAATGCTTGATCCCGAGTAACCGTCAATTCTTCTCAACATATTTTTCTTAGCAATTGACAACATGTAAAATGTTATGCTGATAATGAATAAAAAGGCAGGAACAGTTCCAAACATCCAGAAAGAATAATTTGCTTGAACAGGTGTGCTCTTGTCTAAAGTAACATCCAATCCAAGATTGGATATTGCATCTGACACAATTGTGACGGCACTCTTTTTCACATAATAGATTCCACTTAACAGGTCTGCTCCCTTCAGTTCGTACCAATCAAATATAGCGATATCCTGCGAAAGTGCAGGCAACGCAAGTCTATATGTGATGTAACCCTCTTGGTCGACGGTCGCTATGGACTCATTATCAGATAGGATGATTCCATTATCTGAATCTGACTTAATATCAATGAAATCATCGGTATGATTAGTTTTATAATATTTGTAAATAGATTTTCCTTCTTTAACTGATACGACACGCATCATGATGTCAACGTTTTTCTCATTGAGTGCATTGTCAATTGCACGCAGAAAGTATAAATTACTCATGCCCTCCGGCTTTACGATCATCATCCTGCGCATATTACCCTCCATAGCAGCGACAGACTCACCATCAAAATTCAGAATTGACAGTGCAGAAAGGACACTGAACAGTAGACAAAAACAAAAAATCGCCAATCTTTTCACAGTGACTACCTCCTCTCATTTCTTAATCATTTCATCATTCCCTCTGGGTAAGCCTACCACAACAGCAGCACGGTAGACTTACCCTCACTTTTTGCCAGCCATTTGTTGCACCTTGTAATCAAAAGATTAGATTACGGGTTATTGCTCCACCAAACGCGGCAAGTTCCCAAAACGCCCCATGCGGTTGCTACAGCAGTTTCGTTTGCTTCCGCAACTGCACGAACGATTTCACCTGCACCCACCTGTGCCGATGCCGAATGTCTCACTTCGCGGTGCAGATAAGACGATTTTGCCATGAACCCAGGAACTGTTTCCCATGCCCAATATCCGCCGCCTACGTTCTCGCTGCCAGAAGCAGCTGCCGCAACAACGAGACAATTAGCCATGATCATGATGCAGAGCATCATGGCAAGTACACGACTAACTTTCATTGGTGTTTTCCTCCTTCCTTTAAAAATTCTCTAATCAGTCACAGTCATGACAGTTACGAGTCCAAACACAGCTTATTGTACAAAAGTGCTATACCTTCTCTTAAGTCCTTTACTAAAGATTTTTAGAGTCAGCAGTATAGCGCAATAGACCAATACCTTGCGGATTTTCTCTCTTCACTTATTAGACTTAGAAGCAAGCAGATTCTTACAAGTAAAAAAGAGAAAGCAAAAATATATTTTTGAGCGTTTCAAACTATACATGCCAAACTTTTTTGTGTGATAGGATAGTTTGAAACCGTTAGAAGACCCCCAACTTCTCTGCCGCCGAGATCAGCGGGTCACACAGCATGGGCTGCTCGAAGCTCCCGCCGATCAAGGAGGTCACATGGGCGAAGGGGTTGAAGCAATACGCCAGCCGTGCGGGCTGTGAAAGGGCGGCAAGGTCGCTGTAAAAGGGTGTGACCATACCAGAGTCCTCCTTTCGATTATTTCAAGAAACATATACTGCTGCGATTTCAGGATGCTTAACAATCTCGCACATGCTCCGCAATACATGCTGCTTAATCAAATTTTGTACAGATTTACCTTAACTTGGAAGGAAAAATGTAACCATCAGTTTTCTCTCCTTTGAGCAACCCAAAGTGCTTTCCAGGCGTAAAAAATGTTCAATGCCAGCAACAGGGCACAATAGAGTAGACTACTGATAGCAAGAATCAGTTGAAAGTCACGCCATTCCGAATAAGAAACCACTTGAAAGCCCAGTACACAAAGATGACCCAGCCCATATGCGATGGGGATCAGGAGCAAATACTCTGTCCAACGTCGGAAGTGTTCTTTCTTACGCACACCGAACCAGACAGCACCGAGGATAATAAACAGAACGATGTTAATTATCAGCCAGTATCCCAGAGAAAGCCCTGGTAAAGCAACCCAACCACCGTTATCTGGATCTACTTCGCCATAGAGACACAATGAGTCATTGCTGGAGCTTTCGTTGATATACTGTGTGAAGTAAATCAGAAGAGGCTTGCCTCCCTCCGGAGATACGGTCACAGCCCGCGCACCGGGTTTCTTGAACATTTTATCCCATGCCGAAGTCCATGCTTCCAAATGGTAAACCGTATTACGCTCATCGGGGTCATCGATCTGTTGGATCATATAATTTGTGACCTTGTTGCTGAAAGAGAGCGTAACTTCACCAACTTCGGTTTCTGCGACAGTCACCAAATCCGGTGTATATTCAAAATATTCCGGCGCTGTAAGAAGAGAAATGACTGACAGCATCAGAGCCAGCAAAATAGCCACAGTACACAGAATAGTTTGAATTTTTTTCATCAGCAAAGTCTTTTTAAGCCGCTTAAGCGGTGCTGCATTGATATCAGGCTTAAACTGTATCTCAACCGGTTCTTGTAAATTTTTCAGTTCCGCACGGCACTCTGGGCAGTCTTTTAGATGTTCCTTGATAAAATTCGCAGTATCCTCCGATACCATGTCTTCCAAATAGAGCGGCAGAATGTCTCGGACAATGTTGCATTCATTTTTCATTATTGGAAACCTCCATTCCTTTTTGTATCATTTTCCGTGCCCGGTGATAAGTAACACACGCCCAGTTCTCCGTTTTATTGAACAGTGCTCCGATCTGCTTAAAGCTTAATTCACCGAGAGTTCTCCACATAAAGACCTCTTTGTACGGATCATCCAGTTTGTGAAGCAATCGCTGTATTTCCACAACGGTTTCCTTTGAAAGGATGGCTTCCATCGGCTCTGGCAAAAAGCAATCAGAACCGCTGATATCCGGCCTTTCCAAAGTATACTCCCTTTGGAACTTTTTCCTGTGGGTGAAGTAGCAATTCTTTGCAATTTGGCAAAGCCAGACACGGATATCGCAGTCACCCTTAAAGCTATCAATTGAGGAAAGGGCTTTGAGGAAAGATTCGCTTGTGATTTCTTCTGCGAGGGCTTCATCGCGTGAAAGTTTCAGTATGTACAAATAGACATACCTGAAGTGTTCCTCAAAGGCTGCTTCGATGTCGCTCATATTCCTGCCCTCCCTCCGTTATAAGAATTCAGGTCTTCCATACACTTTAATTATATCATACAGAAACGAGTTTTGGCGTTCATTTGACAGCATAGACTGTGATTTACCCATCTTTCATCCTGATAGCCCTATTACACATTTCGGCAATGAATAACTACTTGGTAACATTTATCAAAACCACCCCCACTGCGTATTAAGCGGATTGGGGATAATTGAATCCGTATATCTGTGACTCTTAGTCAGCAGACGGAAATCGGTCTGATCCGTACCAAATGGGGTGTAGATTCGCCCTGTGTCATGGACATTGCCCAAAAGGTCATATCGCCAATAGCGGATATAACCTGCCTGTGTGTGCATCCCGTCTTCGTTACATGAAACCTCCTCGTGTATTACGATACAGCGAATTGATTTTTGCTCAACACAGACTACATGTTAATTCGGGAAAAGAGCGGGGCTCCTCCCCTTGTCGCTGTTGGTTGATTAGCTCATCCAACAAAGCTTGAAGTGTACCATACAATCGCCCCCCAAAGATTAAGATTCTTCCCTCTATTTATTAGACTAAGGAAAGAGCTGAATCTTACAGAAAAAACAGAAAAAAAGAAAATATATTTTTGAGGACGATTAATTTGAATTCCATCGCTATAAGAATCCTGACCCGCAAAAACCAGCGAACAATATAGCTCTCACTTGTTCCTGTCTCTGAAGCAATTCGCTCTCTTGTTTTCTGTGCTGCAATCAAGTGGTCATTTTGACCACTTGATTCTGGCAGATTGCTTTTCCGATCTCCTCCATGTGTTTTTTCTCTGCATCGTAACGCTGCCCGATCAGATATTTCTTCTGCTGGGGCGTAAGATTTCGCCGCCCGAGCTGGTTCTTGCAAATCCAGGAAATGGGTGTTGTATTGTTCAAAGCGGCGTTTCATGGAAAAAGTCCCTTCCCGAGCCAAGCCGGGAAAGGACTTTCAACGCCGTACAAAGAAATCGGGCAGCAAAAAAGCGCCGTCAAAGCAGACCGAACCCATTTACCGGTTCAGTCTGACTTTGTACGGCGCTTGGCAGTCTCCTCAGAATGAATCTGATTCTCTCCGCTTGCTCGATTAAAAGTCGGTTTTTGTATTCAGTTTATCTTTTCTGCCTCGGTTTTCCGGAAAACAGGCGGCAGACGGCCTGTTTCGCTTTCATCCTGCGGAAGCAGCCCAGATTGATGGGATACTCCGACTTGCATTTTCGGCAGTAGACCATTTTGTGTCCCGCTGCGTCGGAGAACACCTTCTCTACCAGAAAACTGCAAAAGGGGCAGTGGATCTCCCGGAGTGTCAGCGCGGCGGATTGCCTGCGGGAATCGGACAGCCTGCGTGACACATCCGGCGAGAGCTTACGGGGAGCGCTTGCTTTTCTCATCCTGCGCCACCGTCCTGTCCCAGCCCCATTTCCTCCGTGATGTACTCCGCCAGCGGGCGGTAACACAGACAGCCCAGCTCCCGCAGCCGAATGAGAAAGGCGGAGAAGGACACGCCCATTGTATTTGCCATTTGCTTGATCCTCAGCTTATCCGTTGTTCTCATAACGCTGTCACCGAATACGAGGATACCTTCGGAGAAGCCGTGCATGGCAACTACGTTGCGTACCATGAAGCGCGGCATTAGGAGCGCCGCGCCCATCCGGTCGATCAGCGTTTCATGGAAGCTGAACAGGTTTTTGAAGTCCTCCTGAGAGTAGATGCGCTCGATATCAAACTCTCTGTGGAAAGCAGCAGAGGGAACCGCCCTGTCCATGATGTAGTGGGCGCACTCGTGGCTGATGGTGAAGCGCCGCCTGCCGCTTTCGTGCTCCTGCCGCAGACAGCGCTCGATCACGATGGTACCTCTTGGGTAAATGCGATTTTTGATTTCTCCGTTCTCATACACACAAAGCGGGGTTGAACCGTCCGCAATGAAGCCGATCTTGTCGCTGTCCTCCTCGGCAAAGCTGCGGTACAGCAGGGGCAGCTTCAGAAAGTCCGTAACGAACCCCTCGATGTCCACGCAGCAGGTGCGCTCCGCTTCCTTCCCAAGATATTGGCGAATTAAACCTTCGCCCAACTCATCGAGTTCCTCATAGGAAAAAATCCTCATGTCTCACAAACACCTCCTATGGGGAGCGGTCAACATACCAGCGCTGACCCTCCCGATACAAATATCTTACCGCACGACCGATTTTGACGGTGTAGCGGACGCCTTCAAACTCATCGTGAGAAGCAGTACAGGTATGAAGCACCTTTGTCACCTCCCACTGTCTGCCGTCATGCCAGCGGATAAAAAGCGGGCGGATCACGCCGTCCGTATCCACCTCCGCGCTGACGGACACATATTTTTTCTGCATGGGCAATACCTCCGTCAAAGGGCTTTGATCACATGTGTGGCTACGCCCTGTACCCGAAGCCCGGACACATAGATATCCTCCATGTCTTTGTTCTCCGGGTGGAGGTAATAGCTCTGCCGGTCATCGTCATATAAGAGCCGCTTCAGCGTGTTTTTGTCCTCATCGGTGAGGGCAACGACGATCTCTCCAACCTGAGCGGTGTGCTGTTGCCGGATGATAACCAAATCCCCATCGTCAATCTGCGCCCCCGTCATGGAGCTGCCGGAGGCGCGGAGGGCGTAGAAGTCTCCCTTGCCGAAGAAGGACACGGACAGGGGCAGGTATTCCTCCACCTGGGCTTCCTTTTCCTCCGGCGAGCCGCAGGGGATAGTTCCCACAATGGCGGCAGGGCTCACCGCCGGATTCATCCGCCGGATCTTCGGCGTGGAGAGCGTGCCGTTTTCGTAGAAAACCATATCCTTTTCCGCCATAGCCACCAGGTATCTGTGTGCGGAGGAAACCGCGATCTGCATGGCTCCGGCGATCTCCCGGACAGTGGGGGTAGAAGAATACCGCTCAAAGTAGCTTTCGATGTACTCCCGGATGCGGAGCATAAGCTCCTCGCTCTTGCTTCTCATATTGTACTTTTCTCCTATCTGGAACAAAAGTTCCTGATAGCTCTATTATACACATAACTCGGAGAAAGTCAAGAGGAAAAAAGATGCTGACTCAAATATATTTTGGTCTTGTACATCGATCTTGCTTTATCAAACAAATATATTTTAATCAAACCATTGTCCGCAGTTGAAAACAGCCACGCCCTATGGTATCATATTTGTAGAGTATCGACTTTAGGGGGCGTTTATGATAAGTGAATTCAAGATTCATAAAAGCAGTATGCTTTATGACAATAAAACCGGCGTGATTTTCGAAAAGCCATATAATGAGTTTGCTCAGGCTCATTTAAATAGCCATAATAATAAGTATTTGCAGGCTTTACAGGACATACTTTCAAAAAGTGCTATAGACGGATCTGTGGTTGAACTTTCGCCTGATGCAATAGAGCAGTACTTTAAGTTAAACGGCTTCACCGAGTTGATCCTTAAAACGACTGATGAGTGCAACTTGCGCTGTAAATATTGCGTATATTCGGATCATTATCCGTACACAAGTAAATATAGTCATAACCGTATGTCTTTGGACGTAGCGGTATCTGCTGTTGATTATTATCTTAATTGTATAATAGATCAGCAGCTTTATTTGCATAAAACGCCTTTTATTGCCTTTTATGGAGGAGAACCTCTCTTAAACTTTGACATCATTAAAGGAGTTATTGAATACATCGAACAGACTTATCCTTCCCTATTAGTGCATTACACCATTACAACTAATGGCATAATGCTAAGAGACCAGCAGATGGTGGATTTCCTAAAGAAACATAATGTGATTATTTGTGTTAGTATCGATGGGTATAAAGATAATCACGATAGAAATCGTTTAAAATCTAATACTGCCCCAACTTATGATGAAATATGTAGAATCATTCAAACCAATTTTGAGGATTATCCTCTTATTTACAGCCTTTGCTGTATTGACTATCTTACAGATTTAAGAAAACTATATCAGTATTATATGAATAGTGACAGGATGAGTGGAGGGGGTATGCCCCATCTGTTAAGGGTAAGCCAAATTTTTGATTTAGGTACGGATTACTATGATCAGTTTTCTTCTGAGCATAGAGACCAGTTTGCGATGGATTACCGTTATCTAGAGCAGGAGTATATCAGATTGGCAAAAAACGGAGACAGCAATTGGTTTCTTGACCTGATGATAGGTCAAGAATTGCTACATGCCTTTGACAGACCGAAATTTGGAAATATCGGAGGTCTTTATGTAGTCAATGGGTGCTGTATTCCAGGTGAAAAAATCTATGTTTACCCTGATGGAACTTTTGGAGTTTGCGAAAAGGTTGGCTTAGATGATATTAAAATTGGCGATATTAAACACGGGCTTGACTTTAAGCGTATTTCTCATTTGATAAATAAGATGAACCGCATCATGTCTGACTTCTGCGGAAATTGCAATATGTCGAGTATTTGTTCGGTGTGCTTCTCTCAACTCGTTTCGCCTGATTCATTAGGTCTTACGGCTCAAAAATGTGCTTTGCGAAAAGCCGCTTTTTTCCATTGCATAGAGGTTATTGCTGAAATAGAAAGAGCAAATCCAAATTTCTTTGCAACAAAAGTGAACACTTTAGTCAAACGAAATTTAAACGCCGATATAACTGAAGGACTGCTTAATATCATGCTAAGTTAATCTGCAATCTTTGGATTCTGCTTATTGCTCTGGATAGGTGTTCTAATATTAGGAGGTATTGTATGAAACAGTTCTGGACAATCGTAAAGGACTACATGCGCAGACAGAAAAGGCTGTTTGTTGTTTCTTTGGTCTTATATTTGATTACAGCATTGCTCGCAATGCTGCCTGCGAAGATCCTCCAATTGACGATCGATGTAGGGTTTATGAGGTCGGATGTACAAGCATTAGTTCTCTGTATTGTTGCTTTGCTGCTGACACACGCAATAAAGTCACTTTTGACCTACTTGTCAAATAAAGGCATGATTAGCTTCGGCAATGGTCTATTGAAAAGAGTAAAAAGCGTGATTTACGATTGTCTTATGGAAAAAGATCTGTCTTTCTATTCTGAAAATGAGATTGGATACATAAATGCTAGAGTTGAAGAAATTGATTCCATAGATACGCTATTTTCATCAACTTCACTATCTGTGTTGTCCGCTGTTTTAGAGTTTGTTTTTGCATCGATAATCCTTTTTTCGATTAACTGGAAAGTGCTTCTGGTTTTATGCATACCAATTCCAGCTCTAATACTTATATCTGTTTCTGCTGCTAAAAAAATGGCAAAGCAAATAAAGGAGTCTCTTGATAGTAACGCAGAGTATGCCGGCAAGATACAAGATTCGTTGAGGGGAATGGAGACTGTTAAATCTCAAGGGCTTGAGGAGTATGAAAATATAAAAATCAATCAATATAATAGTTCTGCGCTAGAGAAACAAAAAAAGCAATCAAACACTTTAAATGCATTTACAGTTGGTATGGGTTCTGCTAGCTCCATCATTACAGCAATTGTCTATTTGATTGGTGGGTTATTCTTTATTTCTGGGGATCTTACTATGGGTTCCTTTGTAGCAATATCAACCTATGCTGGAAAGCTATATTCTCCGATTTTTAGTTATATCGGAACATCTATTGTTGTTCAACCAGCCATTATTGCGCTCAATCGTGTTGCTAAATTCTTTTTCGAAAGCAGCGTAACAAAAGAAGACAAGACACAAAGCATTGATTCTATACAATCAATTGATTTTTGCGATGTGTCATTTTCCTACAATGAGGATGACGATGTTATAAAGAATTTTTCAATGACTATTAAGAGTGGAGATAAGGTTCAAATCACAGGAAAAAATGGTTCCGGGAAAAGTACACTAATTCGATTGTTGATGCAGTTGATTAGCCCGACAAAAGGTGTCATATATATAAATGGGATTAATGCGGTGAATGTGAGCAAATCATCGGTAATTAGTCAAATATCATATGTGTCACAGCGAAATTATGTTTTTAATGAGAGCATACGAGCAAATATTACATACGGTATTGATCATCCTGATCAATCAAAAGTCGATGAACTTATTTCTCAATTGCACTTGGACATTATTGAAGAAAGGCTGTCCTCGGAGGGGAATGATCTGAAAATTGGCGAAAATGGATGTAGGCTTTCTGGCGGCGAAATCCAGAAAGTATGCATTGCGCGTGCTTTCCTACTTGACAGAAGTATATTCATTTTCGATGAGGCAATGTCGAATTTAGACGTTGATACTATTAGTTATTTAAAGAAAAGAATACAAGAATCAAATGCCACATGGGTTTTGATTGATCATCAGAATAAGCTTTCGGGTTTTAAAACCATTGTGCTGAAATCTGAATAACAAAGGAGGTTTGAATGTGCATTTACGTTAAATTTGGGGTTGGCTGGGCTTTACATAAGAAGGGTGCTTATGCGTATCTATCGAACGCTTTAACATCTAATGTTTATATTCTCGATCAAGACAAAGTTCAGATTGCCGCCGAGATCGCCAACGTCGCTTCATTGGCAAAGTTATATGAAACATATGGTAATCTATGGACAGCTTTCCAATCAGAATTAGAAGAAGCGAATGCTGTGTTTTATTCAAATGATGAAGAACTCCATAATACCGCGATTGACCTTGGCTCAAAAATGGCGGCAAGTTCTTCATTTATTGTCCGCCCTCCCAAACTCTCAAGAATCACATTGCAATTCAACGACAAATGTAACTTGAATTGTAGAAAATGTGGAGAAGTAACTTGCTTTCCATGCATGTCGTGTAGCGCAGCTAACACTAATCGTGTAATTTCTCAAGAACAGGTGATAGGCTTTTTTGTATATCTTTCAACGTTCGGATTGCCAGATTTACATATTCTGGGGGGTGATCCGTTGATGGACTATACCCTACTCCAACATGTGGTTAGTGCCTATAAACAGTTGGCTCCCGAAGGAAACATTTGGGTCTATACTAATGCTGTATCTCTTATTGAGTATAGCAATGAAGAACTCGACTTCATCAAAAACAACGTGAATATACTACTCATTCTATGTGAGGAGAATCTATTGAGAATGGACAGCATTATCAATGTTATGCATAAAAGTCAGATTAGATTCGAAGTACAGTCTCGCGATTTGATGCAAGAATTTGATGAGTCAGTTCTATGCAACAACACGATTGACTTTATCCAAAAAAATAAACTGCCCATCGTCAGCCATTTAAACATGAAGCGTAACGTGACGTTGTATTCGAACACAAACGCGGGAATCAGAAATCAGTGCTATGACGGGAGAATTTTCATATCTTTAGATGGTTCTGTGGGTGTTTGCAAACAATATTTGCTTCCCTTGTCAATAATAAATAACAAAAGTTGGGCAGATATTATTCACCAGTTGGCGAAGATGTGGAAAAAGACATTTACATCTCCAGTATGCGAAAATTGTGGGCTTTCAGCGCTGTGTATTTCATGTCAACGTCTACATGAACTGTATTTGAAGCAAAGCACTGAATTCCCGCGTGCTATTTGTTTTACTCAGCAATCAGGCAAAAACAAACACAGAAAGGAGGAGGAAATACATGCATAAAGCTTCTACTAAAGGGTTTTGGAAATGCCTTGCTGCTTGTACTGCAGTCTGTGGAGCTGGTTGTTTAGCTTGCCTTTTAGATGGGCCAATCTTTATTGCGGACACAGCAACCGGCGGTGCCGCTCTAGCCTCAGGCTCTAGCGCAGGACTTAAATAACATCTAACTGTTCTACCTTACAACTATGAGCAAAACGAAAGCCTTGTAAAGCTACGATGCTATAGATTGGTAATTATAGCTGATTTTGCGAGAATTTCAGGGTTTTGCTCAATCATACTACCCTATTGAAAGGAGGTGGTGATATGAAGCAACTTCAAACAAAAGGGTTCTGGCTTTGTGCAGCTGTATGTGTTGGCGGATGCTTGGCATGCATTAGTGACGGGCCTGTCATTATTGTTGATTTTGTATCTGGTGGCACAGCTTTGACTACAGGAAGCAAAGCATAGCAGATAAATAAGCCCTGGTTGCTGGGTTGAATTGAGATTCATATTGAAATAATCCTAGTTTGGAGTTTCTGATATGTATCTTATCTGTTACCTCTTTATATTCCGACTCTGTTCTATTTACAGAGTCGGGTTTTCTTTGTTATTGAGAGTGCACATTTTGTAGAGAGACATTCAGGGTGGCATGACAAACGTGGCAAGCAAGGTCTTTTGGAGCCAAAAGACAGCAGGCGGAGACTCTGACGAGTCCCCGCCTTTTGCTTGATGGGGCGTTCCCCATACCCCCTGTAACACAGATTTCATCTGTGGCTGCGCGATGTGCCATCGCTATTTTTCCTCCCGCTGCCGCTCGGTGGTCTGCCGGTTCTGTTCGTTCAGCCCCAGCAGACAGGCCGCGTTCGCCTTGTGGATCAGCAGCTCCCGCATCTGCTCCTGTCTCTTATACACATCTGACGCTG
>ENA-OZER01000221-OZER01000221.1-human-gut-metagenome-genome-assembly--contig:-NODE-221-length-15769-cov-4.189894_pt1 | contig 15769 bp, 20 predicted proteins | sample MGYA00244612_ERZ653622 | MGnify/ENA primary metagenome ERZ653622 (study PRJEB26926, sample SAMN06164924) | human gut metagenome | biome: ENVO:00009003; feature: ENVO:2100002; material: ENVO:00002003... | reverse complement strand
CCCACTGTCTACATGCCAATCGCAATCAGCGTACATGCTGCGGTAAAGCTAGGTTTAGCCCCGGTGTAATATAGGTCAAAGATGATGCTAGCCCTGTCCTTATACCAGTTTACTGTACTAGGGGTGAGCGCTACGCCGTTTATTTCTTGAGATACTGGAGTAACCAGGTTGACGAAAGGACCGCTTTCAAAAGCAATCGGGTAGTACTGGACATACTCCTGTGACGACCACTCCATGTTTGTGGTAAATACCCACTGTTCAGATTTGCCCAATCACAATTACTCGATACCCTCCTGCATATGCGGTTTGTTGCACATCACAATAGCACAAGTTATTTTTAATTTGATTGATATAAACCGCCGATGTATCACCTGACGGATACTCAGATAGACACGCCAGCGCATTATATGCAGCAGACATACTAAGCGGGTAGTTAAAAACTGCTCCACCGGGCCCTGGATCACTGGAGCTTGTTCCCCACTGTATAATTAAGCCACCAAAGTTAGGCCCAAAAGAAACATACCCATTCGTGTCCATCAATCCGGATATGCCCAGCTTGCTGTTTGTAAACTTCTTGCCGCTCCAGGTTACATCGCCGCCGGATGCCAGGTTAGATACCAGTGTAGCCAGGGAAGCCAGCGTGGTAGACGGATCTGCTTTCCAGCCACTTGCACCGGTTGCCGCTTTGAGGCGGTTTGCAAGCTGAGACAGCTGGGCGCGGATAGTTCCCGTGTCGGATGCCGGGACCTGCGTGTCATCGATAGTTGCAGTCATTGCGCTATGGGCATCGGCGGCGGCGTTGTGGGCGGCGATCATCTCTTCCACGTCGCTCTTATGCGTATAGACAATGGAGCCGTCTACTGCTACTTTTATAGTTGCATTGCTTGAAGTCACAAGGGATACGACGATTCTATTTTCATCAGTAGGCGTATCCTTGCTGGGAATATAATCATAATTATTCCCAGCATTACTATATGCATAGAGTGTTTCTGCCCCATTATCAAGCTTCGCAAAAATTCCAAGCTCCCTGGACACGAAACCCTCTTCCAAGGATGTATTGGCCGCGTCAAAAGTCAAAACAAGCTTTTCTGTATTGCTGTCATCCGCCTTGGTAATGGGCAAAGTCATTTTTGCCGACTTAAGCTCAGTAAAAACAGCTGGATTGTCACTGTCGTCCAGCACGCCAGATCCGAGCTTACCACTTGTAAAAACAAGCGTATGCCCATTCTGAGCCTGGATAAGCATCTGCTTTCCGTTGTTGGTAATCGTCAAGTTAGGAAATTTAGCCATTATTCAGCTGCCCCCCCCAGAAATCTTTACAGTTTTGTAAACATGAATCACGGCGCCTCCGTGATATTGCGTTGTGTCGTCAATTGAAATAGCATAGCCCAGAGAACTGTCCACGTGAGAGCTGTTATAGCACTGTACTGTTCCGCCTGTTGATTCACTGATCAAGCCCGTAGTAAGCGTGATGAGCTTATACCCAATATGTGCTGGCAGATAGGTTCTGATAGCTTTTCTGAGAGTCGCATAGTCGATGACCTGACCTCCATGGTACAGAACTTCCATGCGGTACTCATCGTTATGTTCTTCGATGCTTGCGAGTTGGTCCGCCATATATTGGTTCACAACAGCAGTTAAAAATGCAACCGTGACTGGCTGTGTGCCCTGGATTTTAGCAATAATTTGCGCTCGTCGTTCTGTCGTTAGTTTGGAGCGATCAACCTTGATGCCAAGGAATGATTCCCATTCATCGAGGCAATCTGCGGCTGTATCCACAAACATCTGCTCAAGCAGGAGCTGTATCTTCTTCCTGACACCATCTCTGCTCTTGCTGAGAGCCTTCAAAAGTTTGTTGTATGCTCCATCCTTTGACAGGTAAGCTGGCAGATATCTAGATAAATCAACGGCATCAGACCTGACGAAGCTATTCAAGTTCCGTCACCTCCAGATTCCCGATGCGCGGCAGCTGCTCGGACGTGAGAGAAATATTGACGATGTCACCATTAGCCTTGAGACTGTCGTAGTCGGTAATAGCACCGGAATGGATCATTACCTCACCAATTTGAGCCATGGAAATATAGGTTGCATCAACATATTCAGATGTGAAACCGTAATCGACCAAATAATTATTAATTGCAGTCTTCAGCTCATCGAGATAAGAATCTTCGTGCCCGGTGGCGGGACTGACCCGCGCAGAAATGTCAATCTTTGCATAGTCAGGCGTTGCTACTGTGACCGTCGCCCCAATGGGACGCACGGTTTCGATATAGTCAGCGGTCTTCTTGATAAGTGCATCGGACGCACGGTCTTTTTCGTCATTAATGATGAGCACTTTGACGGTTCCATTCCCATTCCACAGAGGGATTACTTTGGCCACTCCAACGCCTTCAACTGATTCCGCCCATTCCTGATAATGATTGACATTCCCGGACGTGATCGGATTGCGCACATGGAATAGCAGCCTTTCTTTAAGAGCGTCATCTGTCTCTTCGTCGTAGCCTTCGGTCATGGCATTCGAATTGGTTACTGCAGTAATCCCTGCAATACTGATTGGGATTTTTACAATCATTCCTGCGGCAACATTTCCCTGGCTGCCGGCAACGACAGCTTCGACAGGAATGTCACCGCTCCCGTTAATCGCAACTGCCTTTGTCGTCATGAATTGAATACCGTCCTGTGTAGCGAACAGGCTGTTAAGCGGTACGGACCCGCTGCCTGTAACAGTGACGGTCCCCACTGCGTTGACTGCCAGTTTGCGATCAATGCCGAATTCAGCGGCCCGCATTGTCAGGTATTCGCCCCAAGATGTCTGGGCGAACGCCGCTTCCACTATGAGTTGCATTTCTGCGCTGGTTGTTTCGTCTTCTACAGCTGCAGCCGCAAGCGCATCTCCGATGAATGTGCCTTCCACATCACTCACAGATCCGCCGAGAGTTTTTTCATAATAATCCTTCATGGCCGAAAGAATTTGCTCTTTAGGCACTGCATTAAAAGTCGTCGACACGCTTACACCTCCAATCTCGTAGTAGTTTCGCCATAAACTGTATCGACGCCTACAGTCATGATTATTTTCTTTCCTTTCTGGTCAACGGACACATCCGTAACTGACCGGATATATGGGTTGACTAGCAACGCCTCTTTAATATACCGGAACACTTCCGAGGAAGTTCCACCGTCGTTAGGGCTTCTTCCGATAAAATGTTCCAATTCCGCGCCATAGTCATCAAAATAAGCCTGGTATCTGTACCGCTCTACTAGGATGGCTTTGCGAATCCAGACTTTCAGGCCTTCTTTTCCATCAACAAATTTAAAATTTCCTTCCTTATCCCTGATGAACTGATTCTTCTCAAAGTTCCAGACCATTTCTCTAAAGAGAGGAAGACTTTCTGACGTAGTGCCATCACTAATAGTGTTACCGGCAGTCATAAATGGATTAGACATTCTTATTCACCGTCCAATCTCACGAGTTTCGCCAGCACAATGTACTGCTGTGCTGACTGCATATCCTGTGATGAATAAATCGGCAGCAGTGCAACTTTATCTCCAGTCTTCCAGGTATCTGTCCATTTTTCATCATTATCAATAGGGTGGTTATGGCTTGCATATTCCGCATCCCCAGAGCCTCCGGATCTATAATCTGTTGCGCCGACGATATGCCTGGTATGCCCAGGGAGCCAATATTCATCGATATAAAGATCTGCAGTATCCAGTATCATGCCGTTATATGCAACTTGAATTGCCGGGGGAGGAGACACGATAACACCGATTCCAATTCCTGGCTGGATGCCCTCTCTTTTCCCAATCTGATGCAGGATTTTAGAGATGCCAGTGTATGGATCATCCGTCTTCTTCATGCATTGCCCTCCTCTTCCATATATTCCAGGCTCAGCGTCATTGTATGGATATTATTGGCAAACTTATGCGTATCGGATTTTATGAAGAAATTGCCTTGAAGCTGTTCTTCTTGAATGGTAATAGTGTAACCCGTGATGCACTGGACATTTCCAAGACCTTCTAAACTTGAATTGGATTCAATACTTTTCAGCTTTGCCTTAGCTTCAGCGGCGTTATCTACAGTTTCGCCTTTCTTTGCCGGCCGCACTTTATACACGTCTTGAAGCTGGCCGAACTTGGTGACCTCCTCATCGTTCTGATATGTTTGAACGATATTTCCTGCCTTATCTACGGATACGACCTTGTTAACCATATTTTCGATTGACTCAGAATGCTCTGTATGATCAACGTTAATGGAATCGCTTGCAATGTATCCCTCGATTACATTAGATCCTTTTTCGACCACCATCACCTTGCCCAGATTGCAATAAGCAGTAAGAGCCTTACCACCACTTGCCACGTTCGTTTCTGATAGTTTTTTTAGTACCTCGGTGCAAGTCTTTCCATCTGCAATGTAGTTAAACTTAGAAGTTAAATTTGGGATTTCCCCACATTCAACGCCAGCCTCTACACATATCTGTTTAATAGCATCGGTGACAGTCACGTCTGAGAATTTCTTCTGGATCTTATTTTTAGCCAAATAGATCATTTCGTCGTAAGCCACAATGTCATAACTAAACTGCGTTGTGTTCCTCTTTCTGAAGAATACTCTTCCAGAAAAAATTTGTACCCTTGTCTGGGTTTCGTCAGAATAGTAGATATCCACCGATCCGCCAAGTTTAACATCGACAGGCATAAAAGATTTATCTTTATTTGGTGTGTTGTAAGCAATTGAAAATTCAGCCTTTCTGGCAGCCTGGTCAACGCTTCCAGACCAAGTTACAACAGTGACAGAATTCGTAATTGGAAGATTCTCCTGTCTGGGAGAATTATCACCAGATTTATTTGGAGGGTCAGTGTAAAAAACTTCCAAGTTCATACTCATCCCTCCAATTCAACGCTTTTCCCATCCACTGTCACACTCTTGTTTGTTGCCGTAAGGGATGTCCCTGCAGATACGCCGCCCATTTTTACGAGCGCATTATAAAGCTTCAACCGGTTGTTTGACTGTGTTGAGATTTTAGATCGGCCACGGCAACATGCTGCGGCAATATCCATTACGGTTTGCCCTGGGCGCGCCATAATAGTCGACGAATCTAACGTCTCCGCCGCCCTGCTTTTCAGGCCGGTAATACTGTCTGTTGAGAGAATCGATGTCGTGAAATCACGATATTCCCTTAGAGATATGGAAAAATAGACATCTCCGGTTCCATCGTGTTCCCCGTACTGAAAGCTGTCAATCGTAACCGGCATGGATATCGTTGTCCCAGAAATAGCAATCCGCGCCGGTTGCGCCATTTGAGCCATTGTTTTAATGCTGTCTACATAGCTGTAAGGGTCTCCCAAAGGATAAGATTGTTCGAACCCGTAATACTGAGCAGGGAAAAAGCTTGCGAAAGTCAACGTGGTCAGTTTGCGCTTGCCGAGCATGTTCATTTCTCCCAGTGCATTGATGTTGATACTTGAGTTCCCATAAGAATCGGCAACATCAAAAGACGCCGGAGAAACAGGGAAGTTAACGATTCTCCCGCCACAAGAGAGGACGAAATAGGCCCCGCTGTTTCCGTTGCTGGAAGAAAGGACAAGGGAGACAGCCGCTCGAATGAAATTCAAAAATCCAGCCATTATATCGCCCCCTCATTCATATTAATTTCCCTAGTCTGAAGCTCGAAAAACAGCTGTTCTGCAAATTCTTTGGCAGTATCCTTAATGGATCTTTCAGAGCTCATATCAGCGTGGGCAATATTAATGCTGATATTCGGTGCGCCTTTCGTTCCGGATCTCTTTTCAGCATTGTAGGCTGAAACAAGGCTTTGGTCATGCGGAATAACCTGAGCCCCGTGCGGCAGATTGACAATTTCTCCGCCATAGCGGTCATTAATCACAGCCGGACCACCTGCAAAGAACGAATCTCCAGTGTAAACATGCGGCACGGATGGATGCCAACTCTGGCCCCCGACTATAGGAACCCATTCAGGAACGTCGATGCTGATTCCATTGATTGCATCGATAATGCCGTTTACGGCAGCTCTGACTCCTCCAAGTACCGATTCAGCTGCAGAAGCTACGCCATGGAAAACACTGCCAAAAATATCCACAACGCCCTGCCATGCTGTTTCCCAATCTCCGGTAAATACACCTGTGATGAATTCAATCAGACCGTTAAAAATACCAATAGCCATGTTGACGGATGCTGCGACTACTCCGAATGCAGCAACAAGCACCCCAGAAAGCACTGCAGCGGTCTGCTCAATTGCTAAAACAACAGCAGTTCCAAGTATTTCTGCAAGTCCTGTCAAAAGTCCTTTGATTACACCCATCGGCCCCGTTCCAGCTTGCCACGCTTCCCACAATCTTTGAATAGTTGCGATAAGCCGGCTTATTCCAGGTTGGATTGCCTGCCATGCTGCAGAAGCTGCATCTTTTATACGGTTCCACATATTCAGGAACACAGGTGCGAATTGATTCCACCTGGTATACAGCACATAAATCGCTGCAACGACCGCTATAATAGCTATGCCCATTGGAGAGAAGACTGCGCTGGCAATCGTTTTAAGTGCTCCAATAGCGCCTCCGCCAGTTAATGTCTGGAAGAATCCAGACAGTGCAATTGACGTTTTGCCTATCCCTGCTCTCAATCCAATCAATCCGCTGTTTAATCCCCGAATGATTACAGAAGACGTCCTAGTGCCAGTATGCGCTGCGTTAAGCGCCCGCCCCATTCTGCCATATAAGCTGATTGCCGCTCCGCCGATTTGCACTACTTTACCGAGCACAACTGTAAAAGCAGTAAAGCCAACGACACCAGCAGCTACGTCAGCAATCAGCATCTTTGTGCTAGGAGAAAGTTTGGAAATCCAGTCAGTAACGGACTTAATACTGTTTGCAATGCTTTGGATTTTTGGTGACAAGACATCCCCGAATGTTATTGCGATTGATTCGATTGAAGATTTCAATGCTTCGATGGAACCTTTCATTGTAGCTTCCATCTTTTTAAATGCCGCCTCCGAGCTGCCGCCGGAATTTTCAATGGCATTTTTCATGGCCTGATAATCACCGGGAGCAGTGCGGATCAACGCAAGCAGTCCGGAATAAGCTTCCTGCCCTGCGATTGCTTTTGCGTTAGCCACCTGCTCCACATCAGACATGCCAGACATTGCTTTCCGCAGCTGATTAATGATGTTTTCCATCCCGACGAAATTACCGGAAGCGTCCTTCACCGTAAGGCCAAGACTGCTGATAGCTTGAGCTGCCTGCTTAGGTGGCGAAGCCAGTCTGGATAACATGGATCGCATCGACGTACCAATTGTTGTCGCTTCCAAGCCGTTGTTGGCCATAATGCCCATTGCTGTGCCAAGTTCTTCAATCGTAACGCCAAGAGATGCAGCCGGAGCACCAGCATACTGCATGGCCAGTCCGAACCCTTGCATATCCATCTTGGACTGATTTGCAGTCATCTGGATTACATCAGCGACGCGCTGCGTATTGGCAGCGACATCTCCTGTTTTAAGGTTCCAGATAGCCAGTGCGGAGCTAATCACATTAGACGTCAGTGCCAGATCTTCACCGGATGCTACTGCAGCAGTTACGATTCCTGGCATTGCTCCGATGACTTGGCTTGCGTTAAAACCTGATGCGGCGAGTCTGTCCATGCCCTGGGCAGCATCGGTTGCCGTGACTGGGAAATCACGGCCGATATCAGCGGCAACCTGCTTCATTTTCTGCAGTTCTGCTGCCGTAGCTCCCGCCTTGGTGCCCGCAGCCGTAACGGCATACTCAAACCCCATGAAAGCATTGCCGCCTGCTACAGCCGCTCCTACGATGCCCGCAGAGACCGGCAAAAGAGCTTTCCCTACACCGGATATAGACTTCCCAATATTAGACACAGTTCGGCCGAGTCGCACATTTGTGTTCGCGGTAGCCTGCATGTTTGAACGGATTTCGGCGAGAGGTCGAGTGACTCCATCGACAAGCTTCATGATTAAGTCAATATGTTTTGTTTCACTTGCCATAGCCCTTGCCCGCCTCCTCTAAATCTTGAGTTTCTCGTTCCAAAAATGCCCGGACAATCAATCTCTGCCCGGGCCCCATTTTATAGTAATCGGACGGTTTCCAGTGATGCCTGACAAAAGTCAGATACATTGCATAGGCAGTTCCGTCCGAGTCTATCAGTTTTTTACTTCTGCTTTTTCCTCTGCTTCTTCTTCCGGATCCTTAAATCCTGACAGCTTTTGAATAGCTGAAAAAATTTCAACGACTTCACCCGCCGTAAAGAGCTTCATGATAACTTCTTTAGGGCTGGCCGCTTTCAGCTTTTTCCGCAGCGCACCATTGTTGAAGTCGAAAGACGTAACGCCATCAAGGATTGTGAGAGCGTGGAGCATTGTAGTATCCATTTGTTTAAAACGCCCACCCTTTGTAAGCTCAAGACAAGTGTTCGTAATCTCGTCAGATCGACTAGGGCTCAACGCCTGTATCGTCAGGACAAACTTGGTTCCCGTCATTTTCGACAGGCGCCCAATTTCGATAGTATCTGTTGGTTTTGTCGCCAGCCTGTCATCATCGACTGCCAACAATGCATCAATCAAATTCGCCATCTAAGAAAACCTCCTTAAAAAATCTCTTAGTCTGCAGTTTCCAGGATTTCAAAATCCGTAAATGTGAAATCGTAAGAATCTTCTACAAGTTTTTTTGCGGTCCAATCCATAAGAGTCAGCGTATCGAAAGTGGCATCCTTGATTGACACACGTTCGGCTCCGACAGCATCCGGATCATCGAGCTTGGCAATGATTTCATACTTTGTCTGTTTGGCATTTTTCATATTATCGGCCATTTTTTTAATGAAGAAACTGGAAACGTGGTTCATTTTTACCGTTCCGGTCCCTTCATAGCCAGTAACTTTATAGCCGGTAAACATTTTCTTTACCTGATCAACTTTTTCTTTGGTCAGCTTGGCTACTGCTTTAAAAGCAGTTACTTCTGCGACGTATTCGCCGTCGATCCAGATTTCGCCTTGCGTGCCAATCATCACCTGTTCAGGATTGTAGGAATCCATTAATCAGCACCTCCTTAAATAGAGAAGTTCAGGTCGAAGTCTTCCATAGCGTCGAGGATGACGGCAGAAATTTTCAGGAAGACATGTTTCTTTGTATCGAGTTTCGCAATTTCCAAATCGCTCATCGCAGCGAGTTCGTCCTTCGTGTTCTTTCCGTTGGACAATCTCCAGTTTTTCACCGCTTCAAGATTAATTTCGACGGTCGACTCGTTCTTTTGGAGCAACCGTTCGTCCTCAAGAGTACGGAGATAGCCGAGCACTGCGGAGATGAGCAACTGCTTGTTATCATAATCATTAGTGTATTTCCCGATGTAGTAATCTTCGATCGTATCGTGGATGTCGTCATAGATCATATCCATGATGTCCACCGACTTGATGGTTTGATAAGCTTCCAGCTTCCCTTGAGTAGTCGTAACCAGGGAATTGACGCCACGAGAGAGCTTGCACTTTTCCCCGTCGTACCAAATGAAAAGTTCTCCTTTGTTGACCTTTTCATCGTTTTCGTCAGCATCATGACGGTCAACGTCAACGACTTCCGCCAACGGAGCATACGTACAAGAAATGGTCATTGGCGTGCCACAGATCAGGCCACCAATACGCGGAGTATACTGAGCTCCTGTGTAAGTCTTGGAACTCGTGACAATCGATGTGTTGCTGAAATTGATTATTCCTTCGTAGTCTCCGGAATAATTCGGGAGAATGACTTTGGAGCGCTTGTTTTTATTGTCGCGGTTTGTTTTCAGCCAGGTGCCAACAGTTTCCAGCTCAGTGCTGTCAATCGCAGGGATGACAAGATAGTCCCAACGTTCCGTTGTCAATTTTTTCAAGGTGGCAGTCCAGCGGTCTGCAGAAGCCTCCGCGGTAGTCTGCACCCAAACCTTCACACGATATGGAGCTTTAACGTAACCGATAAGCGCTTTAGTCAGATAATCTTTGTTATCGTCAGAAAGATTTTCCGGAATGTCATCGGTCGTATAAATCGTGAACGGGTTTTCGGCCAGTTTACCGATAGCTTCCGCAGTGTCTTCCAGGATAATAGCAAGGATTCCCCTGGAGCTGCGCTCTACCGCTTCAATGCCTTTTTCCACGAAGGCAATGTTGATGGTAGGCATACCAAGTTTAGTCATGATTAATCCTCCTCAAATGTCATATTCGGCTGAACCAGCCGTTTTTCGGATTTGTCCCCTGTGTCATTATTCTCAAAATCGACTTCAATATCGCCAGCGACTTCCGCAGTATTGTTCAGTGCATTAATAAGATGCTGCGTCTTGTTGGAATAGAACAAGTTCACCTGGATTTGCAGGATATCTTCATCTTCTCCGAGCCGATTGTCCGAAATTTCATCAATATGGACGAACCTGTCTTCCACGTCGAATCCTATATCCAGGACTTTCTTGACTCTGTCTTCCACATCAAGGTATTCGACTTCATCACGGTTGTTCGTAAAATAAGTCAAATATGCCGTAAGTGTCGTTGTCGTCACATTAAGAGTCTCAATTGACGTTAATGGGACAATTTTGATAAAAAAACAAGGCATCGCGAAACCTTCTAAAACTTCATCGGAATGAATCGGATACCCAAATTCAGCGTCCAGCATTTTGGCCAGGACACTGACTATGTCGATATAAGTGATGTAGTGGCTCATAGTTTGTCACTCACCGCCTTAAAGAGCTTTTCTGCGATATCAGATTGAATCTCATCAAGATTTTGATTCACAGCCCGCTCAAAAAAATGAGACCCCTGTTTAAACCCTTTCACTCGGCCTCCCAGGGTCTTGATCACATGGCCGCGTTCTACAAGATGAAAGTGCGGTGATGTCGAATAGATATTTGCCTGAATATCGGCAGCACTTAGCCCTGTCATTTTCAGATGCCAGGAGTTTTTGATTTTTCGGCCATGCTTTTGCCCACTGTCTGGGCTTGCCGCTTTTATCTTTCTCAGCATCTTTTGGCTGCCTTTTTTCAATGCGTCTTCCGCTTCGATAGGATAAGCGGCCTGGATAGTTCCAAGCCGCTGTACAAATTCATTGATGTCCATAGCGGTCATCTCCTACCGTTCGGACTGTACACATCAGTTCCAGCTTGACGTGAGCCATGTATGGATCTACGACGTAGCGGATATTATAAGTCGTATTTCCGTATTTGACGAACATAGCGTTGTTGATTCCTGAGCGGTAGCGAACGATAATCTTCAAAAGGTCTGTCATAGTTTCCTTGTATTGCTGTCTCAGCTCGTTCCCGCGCGTCGGTTCAATCCGCGCCCAAGTTTCAGCGACAGTTTCCAGGGTCTGGTGAGTAAGGCCATGTTCATCTTTTTTAGTTGTGTATTGTAAGATACTTACCCTCTTATCAAGAGATCCTATTTCTACACTTATCATGATTCATCATCCACCTTAGAGTAGGCATCGCAATTGGCGATATGCTGGATAAGCGCCGTCGCAGAATGAGGCAACTGGGAAAGGCTGCCAGGCTTACCGGCAAAAATAGTGCGATTCTCATGCCAGTGCGCTACCAGGAGCAGGATGCACTGGTTGTATAGCGCATCGTCGTTGTTCTTCTTGCCGGTCTGATTCTTGATATATTCATCTGCAGCAGTAATTAAAGATGTAATCATCTCGTCATCTTCTGTGATATCAGAATCAATCTTCAAAAAGTTCTTTGCCTGCTGAAGCGTCACTGCCATTATTATTCACCTCTCAGGCGGTAGCATTTCCGGTCAGGACAACGAGAGAGTTGTAATCGACGGGCTTGCCATCGCATACGATAATAGATTTCCTGACAATGTCATCTGTTTCATTGTCTTCATACATCTTGATTCCCACCTGGAAGTTCGTGTTCATGATATAATTCCCGAAATCATACAGGAAAGCAAAGCACTCTGTTTTCTTCAGATCGGTGGCAAAGGTCGGGAGATAATTGCAGATGACCACACGCCGGCCGAGCAAATAGCGCTCCGGAGCACTGGCAATGCCATGCTCAACGCGGGCAATCGGCTGTCCCTGGCTGTCAGTCATGCCAATGAATTCCATGAAGGTCTTCTTAGTCATGCACCATACTGCTCCATTTTCGTATTCAACCGGGAGATTTGCTTCCGCATCAGTCAGGTTCTTGTAAGTCAGCTTAGCCGTTGCAACAGTGCCAGAGGCCTTGCTCAGATCAGCCAGGATCCCAGTCATCTTGCTGTTTCCATCACCAGAAATGATTGCTTCTTCCAGAGCTTTTGCCATTGCTTCAGCGATGTTGTTCGTCAGTGCAGCTTCAAAAGCGGAAAGGGACATGTATTCGGACTCAAGAGATACCGATACTGCGCAGCGAAGCTTGTAATGACCGAACACAATGGAAGTAACCGTCTTTTTCTGGAGATCAGATGTAGCGCCTTCATTCACCCAGGTTGCCACCGGCTTAACAGAAGACATCGGAATCGCAACTCCAGTCTTATAGTCGGTCTTAGCCACCAGCGGCAGGATCATTCCATAGGCTTCAAGCTTTTCGATGATGCGGTTCAGCGTAGTGGGCGGAACGACCGCGCCAATATCAGTGGTCAGGGTATTGGTATTGTCACGATACTGAACCGGAATGGCCTGATTTTTAGTTACATAATTCATAAATGCCTGGCGATATTCCAGAGAATCATATGTGGATTCATTGCGCTGATTCTTACTAATTTCAGCAGGCTTGCCTTTAGGTGCAACACCTGCGGGGATCCCGCCTTCATTCAGCCTCTTTGCGATTTCTTCTCGGTGTCTCAGCTCGGCTTCTTCCTGATTCAGGCTGGTCAGCTCAGTTTCGATCGCGGAAAGGTCCAATTCCTTTTTGTTTTCTTCCAGGGATTTTTTGATTTCGGCCTTGCGAGCCAGAATCTCTAAAAGTCTTTTGTTCATTTCTCATTCCTCCTCAAAGTTCGGCCAGCAGGGCCAATCGTTTAGATTCTCGCGTATATTTTTCACCCGCCTTGATTTCTTCAATCGCAGCGGAATTGCGAGCGGAAATAGATGTTCCGTCGTAGGCAGGAAAATCGACAGGGCTCACATCGTAAACCTTATCAATATCAGTAATCCTGTTAACAGTAATCTTGCTTTCTGAATCTTCCTCTGTTTCCTGCTTGCGGATTGTAAATGCAAATGACATTTTGTCGATATCTCCGCGTTTAACCAAAGCATAGATATCTCTTCCTGCCTGCGTATCTGCCAGTTCTGCCCTGATTTTCAAGCCATGTGCATCAATGTTGCATGTCAGGGTATTGTTTCTTGTTCTGGCAAGAATTAGCGCACTGTCAGCATGATTGTAACGAAGCACGCATTCGCTGAAATCAGCATTATTGAATGCTTCAGGGGCCAACTCTTCGTAATACTTTCTGCCGGACCAGTCGCTTTCCCATAGAAGCGTACGCTGGTTAAAAACAGCGGCGTACCCTTCAACTATCATCTTGCCATCTTCATTGTCATCTGCCGCCCTTACCTGAATGCTGCCATAACGTTTATTTTTCATCATTCTCACCTCCTTCTTCATCATCTTTGTCGGATTTTCCGCCGACCTGATAGGCACTCTGATCTGTCGACTTCACATAGTTAAGCGACACAACGATTTCTTCGCCTTCCTTTCCAGGCAGGCCCGCATACCCGAACAATTCCCTGATTTCATTCCTCTTGATGGCACCGGCAGGAATCATGGCAGCAGCCAGCTTGCACTTAGATGCAATCGTCATGTAAGAAAGCCGATTGCTTTCCAGGATAATTTCGTTGCCGAAACCGCGCTCCCGACTCGTGAATAGTTTGTGAGTAAGTTCTTGTGCCAGGTCAATCGCGAATGGCTCAACTACGCCTTCGTAAAATGCTTGATACTCATCTTCGGTATATAGGCCTTTGATGATCTTTTCGTTCAGGCCAAAATGTTTATAGATATTGTCCCTGGCGAAATTCATCTGGCCACTGTCAAATGTTTCAACATCACTCGTTAATTGTTGGAATGTCGCTCTGTTATCCAGAGCGCCGATCCCGCTGCCATTAGACGGACCGGCAAACGATTGGACGAACTCGTTCCATCGTGCTTCCTGGTCTTCCTTTCTCAACGTCCCCTGCCAGTTGATGATGCCGCGCAGCTTATTGCTGTTTTTCACGGCATTAATGATAGCCACCTTGACAGCCTTGAAGACGTCAATATCCTCAGCCAGGACCTTATCATTCATTTCTCCAAAGATGTCCTGCCGATTGTAAGATCTGCGGATATGGACCAAATCAGCGTAAGGCACTGTCGCGTGTTCCCCGGATCCGAAGTTGAACTTTGCATAGAAGTTTCCCTCGTCATCCTCAAACATTTCGAGAGCTTCAAAATTAATCGGCCATAAAGCCTTGACGTAACCTCTGTCATCTCTTTGAACATACACAAATAAGTTATTGTACGTATAAAATTGCGCAGCAGCTTTCTGCAGAAAATCAGCAGTTGTCATCATCCAGTTTGGACGACAGCCAAGAAGATAGTTCAAAGGATCATCTGGAATATCTACGATGTTTCCAGCCTTCCGCACGATATGCCGAGGCTTCAGCTTGCTGACATGTCTTGCGATAGTATCAACGCAATCCCGTACAGCAGCGTTCTCGTAAATATTGCCTGTAAAGGGAGCATAAACATTGCCATAACCATCAAGCATCTTCGCCCTGGAGAGCCCGGTTTTCTCTTTAAGTTTATGGAATATCGATTGAAATAAGCTTCTGAAATTCATTTTTTCACCTCCTCCGGGCTAAATCATTGCCATATAATCTTCTCTGCTCTCTTCCAGTGCCACATACGCATCAAGTAGAGATGCAAAGCCATCTATGCGTTTTCTTGGGTTTGATGTTTTACAAGGCTGGATATTATCATTGCGATCCACGTCGACAGCAACGTTTGTCATGCACCATTTGAGAACCGGATTGTCCCCATAATTAATTGTTTTTGCCGTCAGCTCTGTTCCGAGTTTTTTCATCGGACCTGATAATGTCTTTTTGCCTTGCGCCACCGGCAGCATCGTCGATTCGCCAAAGGCGTCTTCCATATCTTTGACAAGATAGGATGCCGACCACCGGTCATACCCGCATTTAAAGAGATAGCAGTCATATTGCTGCTGCATCTCGACAAACCATTCAAGGATCAAACGGTAGTCTATGCGGAATCCAGGAGACTTCCGGACGAATCCTCTCTGATACCAAATGTCATATGGAACGTTGTCTTCTTTTACTCGTTTTTCAAATAGCTCTTCTGGGATCCAGTACATCTGATTGACATATGTCACTGAATCATCCGGCAAACAAAAAAGCAGTGTTGCGCATGTGAGGTCGGTTGTATCAGAGAGGTCAAAGCCTCCAATGCCATATCTCGGCTTGAGTTCCCGCATGCTAAACACTGCTTCGTTATTGAGTTGTTCAAACGTGAAGAATGCATCTCCGCCAGTTTCACGGACATTAAAATCTTTGCAAAGAAGATTTTTTACCAGGAGTGGATTGTTCTTTGCCTGCCAGACCTTCTGTGCAAGTTGCTGTTTATTTTTTACTGTTCCAAGTGCCGGATTAGCCTTCTGCCAGGCAGATGGATCTGTCCATTCGTCCCTGCGATCTAATTCATATACCAACGGAAGGATTGTTTCGTCTTTATACCCTTCCGGATCGTCGTACCCATCAATGATTCTCTGGCACTGTCTCTTATACACATCTGACGCTGCCGACGAACTCTAGGGTGTAGATCT
>ENA-OZER01000219-OZER01000219.1-human-gut-metagenome-genome-assembly--contig:-NODE-219-length-15794-cov-4.605756_pt1 | contig 15794 bp, 9 predicted proteins | sample MGYA00244612_ERZ653622 | MGnify/ENA primary metagenome ERZ653622 (study PRJEB26926, sample SAMN06164924) | human gut metagenome | biome: ENVO:00009003; feature: ENVO:2100002; material: ENVO:00002003... | reverse complement strand
CTAGAGTTCGTCGGCAGCGTCAGATGTGTATAAGAGACAGACGATGTACTCGTTTATTTCAGCCATGATCTCGGGATTGATCTCGCGGCCGTCCTCATAATACTGAGTACAAGCTTCTGTTGTGATAGTGAAGCCCTGCGGTACCGGAAGACCGATGTTGGTCATTTCGGCAAGGTTTGCGCCTTTACCGCCGAGGAGCTCACGCATGTTAGCATTACCCTCTGAAAAAAGGTAGCAATACTTTTTTGCCATTGAGAATACCTCCAATTATAAATTACAGTGTTAATGGCTGCCCTCGCTTTAAAGCTATGGGCATTATAAACCGCTTGATATTATAACAGAAAAAATACGGCATTTCCATAGTTTTTGCGAATTTTTTGTATTTCGGCGAAATAAATTAAGCACAAAATATAATTTTGAGCATTTTAGGGGAAAATATGCAAGTTTTACGCCGCTTTTTGCGAGTAACAACTGTGCAAATCAAAAAGGAGCCGTAAAAATTACAGCTCCTTTCGGAAATGAAATTATACAAGACCCGTGTACATCTTTAAGATGTACTCCGCGTCAAAGGTCGAAATATCGCCGCTGCGGTTTGCGTCCGCAACATATTTAGCCGTGGGGGACAGCTCCTCCATACCGTTTACGTATCTCAAAGCAAGCCTTGAGTCAACGGGCGTTATGCTGCCGTCAAGATCCACGTCGCCGAGCTTTGCCGTAAGCGGAGCCACGTAGTGAGTTCCCGCATTATAAACGAGAAACTGCGGATACTCCGCCCAAGTGTCAACGGTCGGCTGCGTTTTCGCCGTCATCGCCCGAACATAAAGGTCACAGCCGTTTTTGCGGTAATCAAACATCGCATGCCCGTAATTCTTTATAAACCAGGTGTTTTCGGGGAGCATACAGGTTGAGGCGTCGATAATGCCGTCCTCGGAAAGACGGTTATGCCCGTCGTCCTTCGCCTGAACGTAATCGTCGCCGAGAGTCGTTTTAAGACGGGCGCAGGTGGCACCGCCGCTTGTACGGTTTGTCTCTATAACTCCGTCGCTCGTGTAATCGGCAGTAGGCGTAAACGGCGCTATATAAAGATTGTAGTTTGAGAATATGCAAACAGAAGTGCCGCTTGCCTTGGCTCTCTGTAAAATCGAAGAAATATTCGCCTGTATATCGTGTATCTCGTCGATTTTTCTCTCAAAGGTCGCCCAGTTGGCAGCTATCACAGAAGCCGAAACGCCGCTTTGCTGCTGATTTTTCTCCATATACGCCCGCATTACGGCTTTTGCGTCATTATAGTATTCATCGGGTACAAACGCCCAAAGACTCGGCGTGTAGCCGAAGCCGGAAACAAGGCACTCGGTATAAATGCGGTCCTTATAGGTTCTGCCGCTGCCGTCTGGAAGCTCGGTCTCAAGGAAGCCCTCAAGCTTCGGCACCGCAAGCTGCAAAAGCTTTAAGGTGTCAAGCACCTTGCCGAGAGTGTCGGAATTCATACTCTGATTTATAAACGGGATAAGCTTATCTATGCCTACGGCTATCTCGCCCTTAAAGAGACAACCCACCATATCAAGCCCCGTAAACGCGGAATTGAGCATGGTTATGTTTGAGACGTCGTCACAGCCGTAAAGCCCCAAATACGAAGCCAAAACCGCTCCGCCCATACTGTGGCCGGCAATCGACACCTTGTCGACGTGCTTATCCGCCTTGATTTTTTGAACATACGTGTTTATGTCCGCTGCAAGCTCCTGCATAGATTTATGCCAAGTAAGACCGTAAACGTAAACATTGTCGGCACCGACTTCGTCGCAGCACGCGTCGACTATATCCTTATCGAAGACGTCTGCCCTTGTGACCTCGTCAAGTCCGTATTGCGATACCGGCTCGGTATATTGGTCTATAACGGTGACGTCGGGGTGCTTTGCCGTGCCGTCGGGATTGCACGAAACCGGCTCGAAAAGATTGTTTGCTATTTCCACTATTCCCGTGCAAAACGTTTCATAATCTCCCTTTAGGAACGCGCCGAGCGGAGCTATGGCGTTTTTCGCCATTTCAACTATTGCGTCCTGCGACGGCCCCCAAACCTGATTTCCGTCGCCGTCCACCAGCGTATATTCGCTGAAGCCGGCTATTATCAGGATAGGCGTAACCTTATCCTTGGGCTCTGCGGCTGCCGCGGGAACAAAGCAAAGAACTGTCATGGTCAGTGCCAAAAGTATACTGACAAACTTTTTCATCCTGTTTTTTGACATAATTATTCTCCCCCTGCTTTAAACAATTAAGTAGATATTACCATAATTATATCATTTTTGCAATATTTTTTATACAATCAGCTCATAAAATCCGTCTCAACCCTTTTAATTGACGTTTCGGGCGAATATGTCCATTTATCTATGTGACCGTCACTTATAAAATAATCCGCCGCCGGACTTTTGCCGTCACCGGTAAAATAGTCCACGATAATAAGCTTTATTTTCATCCTTTCGGGATTTATGCTTTTTATGTAAACCGCGGCACTGTCGCCTGCGCGCGGCCCTAAGGCGCATTCGGCAAGCCCTGCAAGATTGGGAGCAAGCTCCACGAATATACCGTAATCCTCCACAGAGCGTATTACTCCGGGCACGGTTTCTCCGGGCGCGAATTTTGAAGCATTTTCCTCCCAAGTGCCGAGCAGCTCCTTTTGCGACAAGGTGATTCTGCCGTTTTCGTCTATCGATTTCACAACTGCCTTTATATCCTGATTAACCGAAAAACGAACACACGGATGAGGTATGCGCGACACCGAGATACCGTCTATCGGCATAAGTGCCGAAATGCCTGCGCCTATGTCGCAAAACGCGCCGAACGGCTCAAGGTGCGTCACGCGTGCGTCGATTATATCGCCCGGAATGAGTCTTGAAGTATAATTTACCGCGCACTCCTCTTGGAGCTTGCGGCGGCTGAGCAGAGCGAATGTCTCGCCCCTTTCATTCTCGGAAAATCCCGTTATCACAAAGTCAACGGGCTTATTAACGCGCGATATTATGGCTATGTCGCGAACCGTGTTATTTTCAATCCCCATAGCGCATTCCTTGCGCGGCATAAATCCCTTCATACACCTTAAATCCACGTCGAGATTGTGTCCGCGGTCGCAGAGAACCGCGCGCGCCTCAAGCGATTCTCCCGACAAAAAGGCGTTTTTGAGCTCCGCCGGGCTTGAAAGTCTTTTTTCGACAGCTTCGATGTCTGCGCGTGCACCCTCGGGGTAATATTTTTTCATAATTCTCACCTGCTTTGTTTACACTATGCCTGCCGCTTTATAAACACCGTGTCCCTTATGGCAGGTACAACACTATATGTATATGCGGCAGCTCTTCGGTTGAGAATTAACGCGCGATTTTATTTTAGCCCGGCAAGCCTCCGGTTTTGCCGCGACGCAGAACGAAGCGAGCCGCTCAAAACCGTAATAAACAAAGTCCGCAAAATGCAAAAGTGCCGCAAACACGAGGTTTGCGACACTTTTTTACACCATATTCAAATATCACTTTTTAGCCTGCTTTGAGTACTTCTTGAGATATATAAATCTCATAAGTCTTGTCTCAATGGGGCTTATGGGCTTGCCTGCCTCAAACAGTCTTGCGCCGACTGCGGTCTTGCAGCCCTTATCCATTACCATTTCAACCGCTGTGGCATCATATTCGCTGCCCGATACGCAAAGCGCACCGTTGTTGTTAAGAAGAACGCCGTTTCTGCCCTTAAGAGCCTTTACGACCTTCTTAGCGGTCTTTTTGGTGCTGTTGGGATTAAATGTTACCGAGCAAACGGTTGCGCCGACAAGCTGTGCAAAATCGTCAAGAAGCGGCTTCATTGTTTTGCCCGACTTAGACATTGCGACTTCCGCCGGTGTTTTGGTGTGCATAATGAAGTTTACATCCTTGCGCTTTTTATAGATGGCTCTGTGCATTTCAGCCGAAGCCGGATAATCATTGCCTGCTACAAGCTCACCCGTTTTAATGTCTATTCTGACTATCGAGCCGTCGCCGTCTACGGCACTTATATTAAACACGCTGCCGTCACGTTCGCTGTTGCACGGCTCAAATACCGGAGCCTCCTTGGCACTCGAGTCAAAGAGCGTGCCGATATACTCGGCTACGTCGCCGAGGGTCTCGGCTACCTTACCGGTGATGAGACGGTATCTGTTTTTAACGGTAGTTTCGCAGATCTTTTCGAGCTCTGCCGCCACCTTAAACGCCTCGTCGTAATCCTTACCCATGCAAAGAGCACCGTGGTGAGCCATAATTACGGCCTTGGAGTCCGAACGCTTTATAGCCTCGACAACGCCCTTGCGAAGCTTGCCGGTTCCGGGAAGTCCGTATGCCGCAATCGGGACATTATCGCCGACTATTTCGGCCGACGCGGGTTCAACCTCGTTTATATCCATACCGAGCGCACTTATGACGGACGCCTGCATCTGATGCGTGTGAATTACGAAATTAACCTCGGGGCGAAGACGATATGCCTCGGCATGAATGCCCTTTTCCGAGGACGGCTTAATGTCACCCTCATAGCTGCAATCGTCGATATTAACAACTACTATTTCGTCGGGAGTAAGAGTTTCATAGGGACGTCCGCTCGGAGTAATAACGAATCTCTTATCGTCTACTCTGCATGAAATATTACCCCATGTTCTCGCGATAAGTCCGTATTCAACAACCTCTATACCGGCTTTAATGACGAGCTGTTTTGCTTCCATTATATCCATTGTATTCACCTCTTCGTTATTTATAACAAAGCGGGACAGACGGAAAACCCGTCCGCCCCGTTTTCTTGGGATTAAATTCAGTCAGCCTTAACAGCGACGTTTTCAAATACTCTGTCGAAGCAAGCAAGAGCCTGGTCGATCATCTTAGGAGTATAAGCGGCTGAAGTATAAAGACGGCTGCCTGCGAGAGTTACAAGACCCTCTGCCATATAAGCTGCGCCCATATGCTCCATTTCCTTCTGTCTTACGCCGGTCTCGCCGAGAATTGCCGGGATTTCCCACGGTTTCTTCCAGTTAATCTGATAGTGCATTGTGCCGACTGTCTCAAGGTGGCAGATAGAGCCGGTGTTCCAAACTACGAAGGGAAGACCGTGCTTCTTAACGAGCTCTTTAAGACCCGCACAAATTCTGTCGCCCATCTGACCTGCCTTCTGGCAAGCGTTTGTTCTTTCGATTTCTTCAAGAGTGAAGTAACCTGCGCAGCATGAAAGCGGGTTAGCGGTCATTGTGCCGCCGACAAGAGCCTTGTGGATCTTCTTACCGCTCGAATCAAGGCCTGCACCGAGATACTTCATGTACTCTCTCTTACCGCCGATGCCGCCTGCACCCGGATAACCGCCTGCAATAACTTTACCGAATATGGTAAGGTCGGGCGATACGCCGAAGTAACCTTGAGCACCTGCCATACCGATACGGAAGCCTGTAACAACCTCATCGAATACGAGGAGTGCGCCGTATTTGCGGCAAAGACGCTCAACGCCCTTAACATATTCAACGGTGATAGGGGTAGTACCGCTCTCGGGGCCTACCGGCTCCATATAAACGGCTGCTGTGCCGCCGCGGAACTGGTTGAGTCTGAGCTTTCTCTCAAGCTCGTCAAGATCGTTCGGAGTAGTCTCCTGAATGAACATGAAGCAGTTGAGCGGAACACCGTGAGCCTGTGTGAACTTTGTGCCGTTTACGCGGATACCGTAAGCCATCTGATCGGACCAGCCGTGGTAAGCGCCGCCCATCTTTATGATGTTCTTATGCTTTGTAGCAAGTCTCGCGATACGAGCCGCACCCATGCAAGCCTCGGTGCCCGAGCCCATCATACGGAACATATCAACGGTTTCAATGCTGTCGGAAATCTTTTTGGCGAGCTTGTACTCAAACTCGTGGAAAAGTCCGGTTGAGGGACCGCAAGTATTAAGGAGGTCAATAACCTGCTCACGAACAGCTTTCGGGTTGGAGCCGAGAACAGTCGGGCCGCCTGCCTGAAGGAAGTCAAAATACTTGTTGCCGTCAACGTCATAGAGATATGCACCCTCTGCCTTTGTGAAAACAAGCGGGAAGGGATAGTTGAAAGCAAGGTTATGCTGAACACCGCCGGGGATTATCTGGCGAGCTTCCTCAATCTGTGCTTTTGATTTGAGGCACTTTTTGTTGTAATACTCATCCTCGTATTTTTTAAGAGCCTCCGGCTTGATGGTGTAAATCGGCTTTTTAATAAGCTCATCAAGCTCTTTGTTGACTGCAACAGCGTCATTGTACTCCGAAATTGCAAATCTTGTGTCCATATCGTGACCTCCGTTTAATAAAATTAACGAAACGGTGCTGCGCAAAAGCGGCGCACCATAGATAACCACGTGTAGTGAATTACCGTTCACTTGTAATTATAGCACAAAAAAGACTCTTGTCAACGCAAAAATACGACGCGGCAAACAAATCGAACTCAAAATCGCGGACGTTTAGATGATTTCTAACTATTATTTGAATTTGTTAAACTAAACAGCCGCGAATTTGAAAAAATGACGAATACATCTGTGGGGTGTAAATGAGCAACTACACAATATATTGATGATTACTCCGTCAAAATAAATAATCGATGTGTTAATTATTCGTCAATCTGCCGAAATTTCGAAATTGCGGCAAAAATCGCGGATTTTTTGCATAAATGTCTCTTTCGACTGCCGAATTTACATTGCAGCCGCTTTCAGGCTACATCAAATAGGGTGATTCCCCACAGTGTGGGGAAATGTCAAAAGGCTCCCTTGTAAAGGGTGATTCCCCACGGTGTGGGGAAATGTCACGTAGTGACAAAGGGGACGGGCTCCCGTCAGGAGCTGGACGCGAGTCCACGAGCGGACTGAGGGATTATTCAGTCTCCCTTTTCAAGGGAGACAAAAGCGAATTAAAAGGTCACGCACATTCTTTTTAAATTCCGTAAATTCCTTTGAAATCCCTCCGGCTTGCCTGCGGCAACCCACCTCCCTTTACAAGGGAGGCAAAAAGCGGATTAAAGGTCACTCACATTCTTTTTAAATTCCGTAAATTCCTTTGAAATCCCTCCGAGTTGCCTTCGGCAACCCACCTCCCTTTACAAGGGAGGCAAAAAGCGGATTAAAAGGTCACGCACATTCTTTTTAAATTCCGTAAATTCCTATGAAATCCCTCCGGCTTGCCTTCGGCAACCCACCTCCCTTTTCAAGGGAGGCAAAAAGCTTCCAAACTGCTTTGCCGAGGCTTGCTCTGCAAGGGAGGCTGAAAAGTAAAAAGACGAAAACGGAAGTGGAAAACGAATAGTGAAAAGGGCGGGCAGGGGTGTGTGGAAAGCTCCTCATATGACACACAAAAAAAGAATAGGCATACAGCACCTAAATTAAGTACAAAAACAGAATAGGTACACGATATCAGAATGGGGTACAGAAACGGAATGGTGCACAAAATGCAAAACAGGGCACAAAAAAAACAGAGCAAGGCGAACCTTGCTCTGCTTATGATTGTTAATAAATCGGATCGATTGCTACGTGAGCGTCAGATCTCAACCCAACCCGAGTCGCCGCCCTCTACGGGGCCGGTGCCTATGGAGATTGTGATGATATCATCAAGCTCGTATGCAGAAACATCGAAATCCGGTGTTTGATAAACCTGTTTCATTGAGATTTAATCTCCTTTCAAGATATAATAATAAAATTTAATGTCGGAACGGAATATTCAGTTTTGAACAGCCGAACCGATAGTAAAGTTTCGCTGTGGTTTCTTGGTAAAATTCAATTACTGAGCTTTCCAAGCAGCAACAGCAGCATCATATCCTGAAGCAACTTTAGCAGTTACAGCTGCGGAATACCAAACATAATGATCGGCAGTACCGTCATTGTAGCATACATAAGCGATGCAGTCAATATCAGTTGCCTGAGAAGCATGAGAGATATTCTTGACGATTGCGCCGAAGTATGCATCGGAAGAAGCGTCTGCCCGACTTACATAGTCGGTAGAAGCAGCTTTCCAAGCTGACGGAAGTGCGGTGCCTTTTTCAACTGCTGCCTTAGCAGCATCTGCATCGGCAGCGCCTGTGTTGGCAGCAATGAAGCCAACGCTCTTAATTGTATTGCCGTTTGAGTTCATAGCAGCGAAGTCAGCAGCTGTGATAACCGAAGTAAGTCTGAACTGGAAGAGATCATCCGGAGCAGTTGTCTTATCGCCTGTGAACTTAACCTGAGTCTTATACTTAGCTACAGAATAAGACGGCTCAGCACCTGCAACGGTCAATTTGACCATTGAATTGGTCAAATCATATACAGACATATCCATACGAGATGTTCCTTCAGCAAAGAAAGCCATCTTTTTATCAAATGCTGCACCGTGAGCACCAACCCAAATTTCATCGCCGGGCTTTACGGAATCGGAAACAGTCATTTTGAAAGACAAGTAAGCTTCGCCGGCTACCGGATTCCATCTTTTGGCAGCAGAAGTACTACTACCCATTACTTGGATGCCCTTATTAAAATAGGCAAGTTCCTCCTCGGACATTGCGGTTTTAAGCATCTTGGCAACATCAAGATTCATATTACCTGATGCGTTGGGATTTGCAAACGAAGCAGCGCAATCACCTTCCCAAGTTCTGAATTCCGTAATTTTGGAACCAACGGGAGTAAGCTGATCGCCATTATAAAGAATCGTGTTAGCAAAAGCACCAAAACCGGTTTTTGAACCCGGGTCAATAGTCATCGTTATTTTGACTGTATCTCCGGGGCTGACTGTTGTTTTATCTGCTGTTGCAATGACTTTAACCTCGCCGGTTTTCAACGTAGGATTATAAGTGTAAGCACTCGCCATAAACGCAAAGCAGGAAATCATCATGACAACAGCCATAATAACAGAAAGCACTTTTCTGCGCATCTGATTTACCTCCTATAAAACAATTTATAAACTTATATTCCCTTTGCAGCAGCAACTACAGCAGCTGTCTCTGCCTGAGTCGGGAAATCAGAGTAACTCGCAACGCCCTCTAAATAAGTTACATCTATAGGATCTATTAAGCCGTCGCCGTTAGCATCAGCAGCTATACCGGTTATCGAGCCATCATCAGCTGAAAAGTCGAAATCGGAATAACTTGCAACACCTTCAACAAGTGTAACGTCAATAGGATCTATTAAGCCGTCGCCGTTAATATCACCGAAGAAGATGAAATAGTAAGTCTCAACAACTTCGCCGCTATCGTTAAGAAGCTCGATTTTTGCGCCTGTGCTCATCTGACCCTGGTCGTTTTCAGTTACCTGAATTGAACCGGCGGGAGTCTGCAAAGCGTCAGCAATGGAATCACCAGTATCGGTTGCAATACCGTAAACGAAACCGTTGCCGTTGGCACAAGTTGAAACCTTATCAATTATAACACCGTTAGCTTTTCCTGTTTCAGAGAGCTGAAGTTCCGGATCAGCTGCAGCTGCAGCCTTCATTACCGGGAAAGTAAGTTTCTGACCTGTGGTATAAACCGTTGAGGTTACATCAGAGGTCTTGTAGGAACCTACATAGAGTTTACCGCCGAGATTGGTCATTGATTTCTGATCGTTGAGCACACCGAAAGCGGCCGCAGTATCGGAAATGGCCTTAGAAGCGGTAAAGGTGAGGGTCGAAAGTACGACGCCGTTTGCCTTCTGAGCAACAGCTCCGCCGGCAGCCTGCGGTAATACGCCGACATAGACATAAGTCTTGCCGCCCGCAGCAGCATCATTTACGACCGTCTTTGTTGCATCGCCTGCACCGAACAGCGTTGAAGCGGTTGTGCCGCTTACAAACTTAACAGCACTGCTGTCATACTGAACAGGAACAGAAACCGTTGCAGCATAATAATCTGTGGTTAATTTTACGGTAACCTTGACCGTATCGCCTGCGCTATATGACGCCTTGTCAAACGATAAAGCGATAGTGCCGTTTTCTGCGACACCGGTATTATCATTTGCGAAAACGCCGACTGCAAGCACGCCAAGGAGCATAACTACAGATACAATAAGGCTAATAGCCTTTTTTGCCTTGGTCATTTTTTGCCTCCTTCTATTCTTAATCAATATTAAATATACACTTTTGAGAGCACAATGTCAATAATTTGTGAATAAAAATGGCACGCCGAAAGAAAATATCCCTTACGCTATCACAAATAAAGTTATTTCCTCGCGGGCTTACAAGCTTTGTACCGTTTTTTCACAAAACTATTCCGCCGCACTTTTAAAGTATATGCTCTAATCTTTTTAAGAATATCCCATTACATACGCCCTTGTGGGGGAGAAACCTCCCCCACCGGGTTTTAACTTAAGTAATTAAAGGAAATTACTTCTGAGCGATTGCAGTTCCGCCGTAAGCAGCGTCAACTACAAGGCCGTAGTTAGCGAGGTCAACCTTACCGGTAGCAAGGCCGCCTGCAGTCTTATAAGCGCCTGTGAGAGCAGCTTTGTTGTTGATTGCGAGGTCCATGGAGGAAGCATCGAATCCGTCAACAACACCGTCGCCGTTTACATCGCCGTAGATAACGACTGTGTAGATAGCAACCGGAGCACCGCTCGACTTAAGGCTGAGTGTTGCGGTAGCGCCTGTACCATAAAGGCCTGCAGCGTTAGCGGCAACATTAAGAGTTGTAGCCGAAGGATCCTTAGCCGTTACTCTTGCGAGTACGTCGTCGGCAGTAGCGAGCGAGCCGGGTGTTACGCCGGTGATGAGAGAAGCGTTCTCTGTTACGGAAACGCCCTCATTTGAACCCGCCGTGGTGGGAACTGCTACGTACTTGCATACGAACGGAGCCATAGCATTCTTGAGGTTTGTGATAACAGCGTCAATCTGAGCTGCTACAACGTTTGAATAGAAGCGGTCATTTGCAGCATAGTTTTCAGCGGAGCCGCTGTAAAGGTTTGCTGTGTTGCCCTTCTCATCGGTGTACTCATAGCCGAGTACGGAAACGAGCTTAGCATAAGCTTCGGTCTCTGAAAGGCCGTCAGCCTTTGATGCGTCAAATGTATATGCACTGTTTTCAGTGAATATTGACTTAGCCTGAGCTATAACTGCCTCAAGCTCGGTGTAAGCACCTGCCTCGAGAGCAGAAGCCGATTTCGGCATAAGAGCGCGCTGAGCGATTTCAAGCTCATACTTAACATCGAATACCTCGGACTGAAGAGCCTTAGCGTTGGCATTTAATGCCTCGGCAGCTGCAAGAGCCTTGGTGTATCTTGCATAAGAGCCTGCTGTGTAGTCAGCCTCTTTGTAGCCCTGAGCCTTAGCGGCTTTGATTTCCTTATCAAGGAACTGCTTCTGAGTTGTAACCGCAGCGCCCTTCAGGAAGCTTGCATACCAAGCAATGTTCTTAGCGTTGTTAAGGATTTCAAGCTCCGAATAACTGGGAGTCTTGTAAGCCTTTACGGCATCCATATAAGCGTTCTGAGCTTCAATTGAAGGAGCCTTCATGGAAGCTACGATAGCACTCTTATATGTAGCGTTTGCCTTGTTGGCAATAGCAGTAATTTCAGCCTCTGAAAGTGAGCTGCCGTCAATGTACTTTTCGGGAGCTACGGGGCCCTTGTAAGCGTCAATGATAGCGTTGCCGGCTTTCATTGCCTTTTCATAAGCCCAATAAGCATAGAGGTCGAAGTTCTGATAGTTGATGTCGCCGGCAGCCTTAAGAGCAGCCTCAATGGGAGCCGGTGTAACGGTTGCGGAACCGCTTGAAGGTGTTGTGCTTGCTGTATCAAGAGCCTTAGCGGCGGTTTCAAGAGCGGTTATGGCTGCAGTGAGATTAGCATCACTGTAATTGCCGAGGTTAGCCTTCTTGAACGGGCCGTAAGCGAGCTTAGCGGCAGCGGTAAGAGCTGTCCAGTAAGTGTTCCAAGCCTCTGCCGGATACTTAGAAGAATCGCGGTTAGCCTTGAACTCGCTGTCAACAAGAGATTTAATCGGCATCGCATTGTAGTAATAGAGATTGCCGAACGGAGCAGTCATGGTAAGAGTACCATGGCGTTTCCTGTATTCACCATAAACAGTTACCGAGCTGTTACCGAGAGCATATGTGGCACCCGAAGGAACCGTCGCTGCGTCAACATCGGATTTAAGTCTGAGCGGGTTAACGGTAACAATACCGTTGGGATCGCCTGTCAAGAATTTCTGACCGACGAGAGCCTCTGCCTGACCCGATGACTCAAAGTAGGTTGAATCATAAGCGGAAACAGAGCTTGCGTTGAATTTACAATCAGCATCTCTCTGGTTGGTCCAAGTTACGGCAATGTTTGAAATAGCAGAAGCAAGAGCCGACGCGCTTGTTACAAGGTAGTCGGTGGTGGTTTCACCCTTCATCTTAACTACATCATAGAGGTTTGTCTTCTTATCTTCCTTAGACCAAGGGGAGCCGACGGTATCGGCTGTATCGTTGGTCGCATACTCAAAGGTAGTGGAAGTAATGTCGCCGTTGTAAGCAGTACCGTCCTTGAAGGTGAAGCTGTAAACAGCGGTTACCTTTACAAGGCTGTCTGTGGGAACTGCCGTGTTAAGAGTAACATCGGTGCTCTCATACGGTGAAAGAGTCTTTTCGACGCTTGTGAGCATTTCGGTGCCGTTAACGGTAACAGACTTAAGAGTGAGCATATAAGGATGATCATATGTATCGCCGTGCTTTAAGATCATACCTGCAGATGCGTTTGTTACCTTAAGAGTAGTATTCATCTGGCCGTTTGTAAGCTGTACATAGTTAAGTGTACCCTTATCTACTGTAAGCTTAGGCTCAGCATAGGACTGAGCGTTAGTAGTCCAGCCGAGGAAGAAGTTTACGAACGGAAGAGCTACGTCAAGAAGACCGCCTTTTTGAACGGCATAGGCAATACCTAAAATCAATTTCTCTGCGAGGTTTGCAATAGCGCCCTTCTGAAGAATAGCGTCAATTGAATTGTAAGAATCGGCGATAAGAGCGGTGTTGCCGCATACCTTACCGAGAACCTTGTTAAGGAGTTCTCTTACGATTCTGAATACTGCGGGATACATAGCCTCGGTTCTGAGAGTGCTGTTAGCAGGAATATTGAATATGCCCGTAACACTGTTTGTACCGAGGAGCTTGCTTACGTCAAGGTTGAGAAGGCTGTCGATAATGTCTTCTCTGAGAACAGTCTCAAGGAAGGTCTTACCGTCAGCAGCGGTTTCGTTGATTATCTTCTCAACAGGAAGAACGTCGCGGATAATCTTGTCGAGCTTAACCCACGGATCCTGTGCGGTAGCAAGGTCGAGGTCAAGGTCGCCGGTGTTGATGAGCTTCTGGAACTTCCAGCACCACTCGTTGTCAGAGGTGAGAGCCCAGTCGATTATCCAGTCAATGGTCTTTTCCCAAGCGCGTGTGTTCTTTTCGAAGTCCGCAAGCTTATAAGTCTTGGAGGCTTCAAATTGGTAGCCGCCAGCCTTATCGGAGCCGAGGTCGGCAAGCTTGGAGAGATACTTCATACCGATGTCGGTGCCCATGGTAAAGATAACATCGAGCCAATAGCCGCTGTCCTTACCCTTTACGAGGGTCTTCGAGTTGTAATCGGCATAAATAAGTGCGTCATAGTTGTAAGTCGGAACGAACTGAGTTGCAAGCTCACGAATTACGCAAGCGAGAAGAGCGGTTACGTTCTGTCCCTTGAGCTCGGCAGCCGACGGGAGAATTATCTGAGGCATAAGAGCCTTAACGCCGATTGCGCCGAGAGCGGTAACAACATCCTGATTGGAAGCGGACTTATCTACAACTGTGTCATAGTAGCCTGCATAAACAGTCTCATAGCCGGTACCGAAGAGATACTCGGGGTTATAAGCTGCTACATACTGAAGAGCCTTGCGAAGATTGGGAATGAGGTTTGAGTTATCGCCCTTTGTCCAATTGATTGCGGCCTTTGCAGTATCCGAAAGCATTGTGTCGATTGCCTTGCCGACAAAATCGTTGAGCGCCGCAAGAACGGTGGTATAACCCGCTGCCGAAGCAGTAACGGAGCCGTTGTTTGCAGCTGTGGGCATAAACTCGTCAACGAAATCACCGGAGATGGTGTATTTCCAGTTAATGAGCTTAGCGAACGAATTAGCGGTGGACATATCAAACTTGAGCCAGGTCTCTGTGAGACCGTCTTTGCTGACAAGGCGATAATAGCCGTTGCCGTCGGAGCCTATTGTGAAGTCCGACCACTCCCAGTTATATGCGCCGGCAGCCTTAGTGTAGAATGCCTTTACATCTGACGGAAGCTTAGCGAGAACAGCGGTGGCCTCTGAAGCCTTGCCGCCGAAGAGCTCGGTCTTTTCAGCGCCGAACCACTGTGCAAGAAGCATCTTAACGGAGCCGTTGAGAACAACGGGAGCAAGATCCTTAAATACATAGGGAGCTATCTGATAGAGAGCCGAAACAAGAGTATTGCTGTCAAGGTTGAAGATTTCGGAAACCTTACCGCTTGTAGCAAGTGAGGGAAGGAAGTAGCTGTCCTTAACGTAATATTTTACGTTTTCGCCGGCAGCGTTAGCGTAAACATAAACGCCTGTGCCGTTGCCTTCCATATCGGTTTCTTTGGTCTTATAATACTTCTCTTCCTGAGCTACATACATCTTCTTGTCGGTATCATATTCAAATACCTCGATGTAAGCACCCTTAGAGTCTGAACCCTTAACATAATAATCGCGAAGACCTGCTTTAGCGCTTGTCGGAAGAGCAATGTGATTGCTTATGCAGTTGCCGGAAGCGTCTTCTTTATAAGAAGTATAGCTCTGCGGCTTAGACATAGCGTTGATGAGGACATTCTTGACAAGAGTGTCGGGATTTGCGGTTGTTGTTGAATAAGTGTTGATGAGCGCCATGTCATCGTCAACTCTTGCGAACATCGGATAAACGAGGCCTTTTAACATACCCGGAAGATCCGAGAGGTACTTATTAACGCCGGAGATATCAACAAAGTTGCCGATAATGCCGACGTCGAGTTTGCCGTCGTTGATAACCTTTTTAACGAGACCTGCGTTGTCGTTAAGAAGAGTTGCAATGCCGTTGACTATGTCAAGCTGATCGTGGTTTTCTCTTGTCATGCCCGACGGCCAGTTTTTAAGGTTAGCGTCTTTAACTATGCCGAGCAAGCCTTTGACAAGCTTAACAAGTCCGTTGTTAAGAAGAGCCTGAGCGCTGTCGATGGTTCCGCAAAGAGCATTAACCGAGCGAAGGTCGATAACAAGATGCAAACCTGCTTTGTTAATAACATCGCCCATGTTTATGTTCGCGGCGGCAAGGGTAACATCGAGGAAGTCAAATACGACTGACATTCTCTCTTCGGTAGAGAGTCTTGTTACCGCGCCGTCCGGGCTGTATGCGTCAAGAGCGGTAAGGTTATCAGAGGTCTGATACTCCGTCTTTGCGGCAAACGCCATTACGGACATAGTTGAGAAAATCATGACAACTGCCAAGATGACACTTAACAATTTGGTAGATTTTTTCATACGTGTTTTTTCCTCCTAAAAAGATTTACATTAAAACCATGTATGCGTACCCGATTTTTTCTGCGGGCGGCACTCCCCGCAACAATTCCTCGCACAAAATCCGCTGTACTTCTGACCGCTCTTTGATTTACAAGAAAGCAAACCGATTTCGGCACGTTAACTCGGTCGGTTTCCACCGTTTCCACTTCCGTAAAAATGAATCGGTGGAAAACTGATGATACACACCCGAGCATATTACCGTAGGATGTGTATCAAAACGGGATGGAAACTGCACGGTAAATCAGCCGTGCGGCAGCGCCTGTCTCTTATACACATCTCCGAGCCCACGAGACTCCTG
>ENA-OZER01000162-OZER01000162.1-human-gut-metagenome-genome-assembly--contig:-NODE-162-length-18760-cov-5.639562_pt1 | contig 18760 bp, 10 predicted proteins | sample MGYA00244612_ERZ653622 | MGnify/ENA primary metagenome ERZ653622 (study PRJEB26926, sample SAMN06164924) | human gut metagenome | biome: ENVO:00009003; feature: ENVO:2100002; material: ENVO:00002003... | reverse complement strand
CTCTATATATCAACACATTAGATAAAAAGATTATTTTATTTGAGAAAAAGATGCAGAAATAATTTGGAGATTAGAAAAAAAGCCGTACCTTTGCACCCGTAATCAAAACACAACATCGCGGAGTGGAGCAGTTGGTAGCTCGTTGGGCTCATAACCCAAAGGTCGTCTGTTCGAGTCAGGCCTCCGCAACTAAAAAGAGGATAAATGATTGAATCACAATCTTTTATCCTCTTTACTTTTAAAACAGTCGGACAAAAGTCGGACAAAAAATAATTGAATTCATTAACGGTATACGTTTTCGAACTCGAAAAACGTATAAAAAAATGTTTTCAGAAAGAAAAAGAAAAGGAACTTCGGGTCAGCGGAAAGCGTACCTTCTGATACAAAATAAGCATATCCCCCTACACTCTCCATATTTTTACAGGTGATTCATACGTTTCACATTCGAAAAATTGTAGTACTAATAAAAAAAATGTATTTTTGTACTAATCATGAATCAAACAACGCATAAGATGACCGACCCCATCCAGATAAAGCACTATAAAGAAGACATTACCTCTTTTAACCAACTCTACAAGGAGTTTCAAAGACGTTTTGTACGCTTCGCCAATACTTATGTCAGAGATTTAACCACAGCAGAAGATATTACTATTGAGGCGATGATGTATTATTGGGAAAACAGGCAATCCTTAAGCGAAGATTCCAATATTCCAGCCTATATCTTAACAATTATAAAAAACAAATGCCTGAATTATCTGCGTCATCAGCAAATTCATGAAGAATACTCGGATAAAATAAAAGATTACTATGAATGGGAACTGAATACCCGGATCGCCACTTTACAAGCATGCGAACCTTATGAGCTTTTTATTTCCGAAATTCAAGAACTCGTCCAACAAACCCTCACCGACATGCCCGAAAAAACCCGTACTATCTTCATGTTGAGCCGATACGAAAACAAATCCTATAAGGAAATTGCAGTTCTCATGAATATCACCCCCAAAGGAGTAGATTTCCATATAAACAAGGCATTAAAGATGCTTCAGACTAACTTAAAAGATTATTTTCCACTCTTTCTCTATTTTTTTATGAAATGCCACTAGGAATTTTCCATTCTGAAGTGCTGTTTATATAGAAGCATAAAAGAATGCAATAAAATGGAAAAAGAGAAACTACATCGTTTTTTTGCCGGAACTACTTCTATACAAGAAGGCATGGACATAAGAGCATGGATGGAAGCATCCGAAGAGAACAAGCGCATTTTTTACAAAGAGCGTAAATTGTTCGATGCCCTCATGGTGCATGATGACCAAACTACAAATAACTGCATTTCCACCAAACGAATTCCCAAAATTATTCGTCAATGGCTGAAAATAGCTTCCGTCATCATACTGACGCTTACCATTAACTATTTATATCAGGAATATAAATCGGAAAATGAAGTCATTGCCATGAATACAGTATCTGTTCCGGCAGGACAACGTACCAATATTACTTTACCAGATGGAACTAATGTATGGCTGAATGCCCGTACCACTTTACAATATCCGGTCACTTTCAGCCAAAAGCAACGAACAGTTTTTTTAAAAGGAGAAGCTTATTTTGATGTAACCAAGAAGAAAAAAACTCCTTTTATTGTACGGACAGACAAATATGACATTGAAGTTTTGGGTACACAGTTTGATGTAGATGCTTATCCTGACCAAACGGCGTTTGAAACAACTTTAATGAAAGGTAGTGTAAAAGTTACCTCACAGCACTTTCCTGAACAGACAATAACCTTGAAGCCTCATCATAAAGCATATGTAAAAGACGGGCAGTTGGCAGTTACCAAAGTAAACGATTTCACTCCTTACCGCTGGAAAGAAGGTTTGATCTGTTTTAAAGATGAACCTTTCCAGACCATCATGGAAGATTTTGAAAAATATTATGGTATCCGGATCATCATCAATAACAAAAAGGTATTGAAATATTCCTATAATGGCAAGTTCCGTCAAGCAGACGGTATTGATTATGCACTAAGAGTGCTGCAAAGGGATATCCATTTTAAATATGAAAGAGCCAACGATGAAGAAATTATTTACATCAATTGACCAGACAATACTAACCTAAAAACAACAAGCCTATGAAGAAAAGCTCAAGTTAACCTTAAAAAGAAAAATGCCGATAAGTGTTGCCGCACTTACCGGCATAGACTCAAAACAATTTTTCAAGTAAAAAAATCTATTTAAATCAACGCAAAGGTATGAAAAATAACACTTTGTCGGGGAGATATTGCTTCAAAAATCCCCGATTTAAACAAATCTTTAGAATTATGAGAATTTCCACTTTCCTATTGATGGTCTGTGTGTTCTGTTCGTATGCTGGGAATGCCCATTCTCAAAATGCAAAAGTCAGCATACGTATGAATAATGTTAAACTGGATAAGATCCTGAATGAAATTGAAAACCAAACTGATTATCTTTTTATCTACAATAACCAAGTAGATATTAACAAAATTACTTCCGTAAAGGTCAAAAATGAAGCCGTAGCACAAGTACTGGACAGAATTCTGTCAGGGACCGGTATCAACTATGAACTGGAAGGTACACACATTATTTTAACTACAGAAGCTATTAAAGACTTGCATGCTCAACAACAAGCTAAAACAGTAACGGGAACGGTAACAGATGTCAGCGGAGAACCCATTATCGGAGCCAACATCCGTATAAAGGGAACCACAACAGGTACAATCACAGATATAGATGGCAACTTCAGTATTGAAGCCGAACCACAATCTGTTATCGAAGTTTCCTACATTGGTTACCTCACACAAGAAACGGTTATCAACAACCAAAAAAGTATCCGTTTTCTATTAAAAGAAGATACAAAAACTCTTGATGAAGTGGTAGTCATTGGATACGGTGTACAGAAAAAAGCAGACTTGACAGGATCTGTTGCAAACATTAACACAGAAAAACTAAATACACAAAGTAACGCCAACATCGGCCAGGCGCTGCAAGGCAAAATTGCAGGGGTAGACATCGTATCTCAAGGTGGTGCCCCAGGTTCGGGAACCCGTATCATGGTCCGCGGTATTGGTACGCTAAACAACGCCTCCCCTCTTTACATTGTCGATGGCATGTATATGAACAGTATTGATCATATCAACCCCAATGATATTGCCAGCATTGACGTATTGAAAGATGCCTCATCCGCAGCTATCTACGGTTCCCGTGCAGCCAACGGTGTTATCATTGTCACTACCAAAGAAGGAAGTAACACAGAAGGAAAACCTATCATTGATTTATCTGTCAACTTAGGTATATCAACTGCCAGCAAATTTCTTGATATGCTAGATGCCAAAGGATGGGCAGAAGTTACCACTATAGCCCGTCAAGCTATCGGCAAACCGGCATTAGACATGGCTACCGATCTGGCTAACAAACCAGACAATGACTGGCAAGACATCATGTTTCGCCCCGCACTGATGCAAAACTACAATTTGTCTGTAAAAGGTGGTGGAAAATATTCCACTTATTACACCGGCTTAGGTTATTTCAACCAAGACGGTATTGTAAAAGGTACCAATTACCAACGGTATAATATCCAATCCAAGAATGATTATAAAAGAGGGATATTCTCTGCTGGAACAAATCTCATTATTTCATTCAGTCATGACAAGCCCCTTCACCAGGAACTTCGAGGCGGCATGATTGGCACCATTCTGCAAAGTGTTCCTACTTTGGAAAAATATGATGATACTCGTGAAGGTGGATATGGTGGCACATATGGTGATGTGGTAAACATTCCTCACCCATTGGCCATTATTGATGACAACATCATGGACCGTTATAACGAAAATGTAAAAATATTCGCTAACTTGTATGCACAAATTGAACTTTTTAAAGGACTAAAATACAAACTGAATTTAACTCCAGACTTTTCTTTCGAAAGATATAAGAATTATCTCAATAAATATGATTTTGGATTAGCGACCAACAGCATCACCCAATTAACAGAAAGACAAAGAAGGAGACGTAATATACTTGTTGAAAATTTATTAACTTTCGACCGTACGTTCGGAGAGCATAAAATTTCAGCATTGGCAGGTTATACCTATCAAGACAGCAGATTCCGCCACATACAAGCCTATGGTGAAGGATTACCCCAGGGATTAGAAGAAATAGATGCAGCCACAACCAATCGCAGCAACGAAGGCAATTCATGGAGAAGTGTCCTTACCTCTATTCTCGGACGCGTATTCTATTCCTACCAAAATAAATACTTATTCACCGCCACTATCCGCCGGGACGGTTCCTCCAAATTCGGTAAGAACAATCGATATGGTTACTTCCCCTCTTTTTCATTAGGATGGAATGTGGCCGAAGAAAAGTTCATGGAAAACGTGCATTGGCTTGATCAGCTAAAGCTTCGTGGCGGATATGGCGTTTTAGGAAATCAAGAAATCGATAACTATCAATATTCCTCCACCATCACTACCGGCATCAATTATCCCGATGGCAACGGTGGTCTGCTTCAAGGAGCATTTCCTAAAAATTTTGCCAATCCGGATATAAAATGGGAAGAAACCGCTATGACTAATGTCGGCATTGATTTTATGGCTTTTAATAACCGACTAAGCTTAACAGCAGACTATTATGTGAAAAATACAAAAGATATCTTGCTGACCGTTCCTATTCCTATCTCTTCCGGTGGTGCCAATGACCCTATACGCAATGCGGGCAAGATACGTAACAATGGCTTTGAATTCAATTTAGGATGGATGGACCAACCCAATCCGGATATTTCGTATGGCATCAACTTAATTGGGTCTTTCAATAAAAACAAAGTAATAGCCATGGGAAGTGAAAGCGGATCTATCAAAGGCGGTTCTACCAACCAAAACATCACTACCAGTGAAACCAAAGCCGGATATCCTATTGGAGGTTATTGGCTTATCTCTACAGCCGGATATTTCAATAGTCAGGAAGAAGTAGACGCATATGCCAAAGACGGTAAAAAAATACAACCAGCCGCCGAACCGGGTGATATAAAATTTGTAGATGCCAACAACGATGGCGTTATCAATGACGACGACCGTGTATTTCAAGGCAGTCCTTTTCCCGATTTTACTTTCGCGCTGAATGGTAATATGAGATACAAAAATTTCGACTTATCAATCGGACTGCAAGGAGTGTTAGGAAATAAAATTTATAATGCAACCCGTCAGACATTAGAAGATGTAACCAAAGGTTCCAATTTTCTGGCAAGTTGCCTGGATTATTGGACTCCTGAAAACAAAAATGCCTCCCATCCACGTCTGACATGGGATGATCCTAACCGTAATACCCGTGCAGAATCCGACCGTTATCTTGAAAATGGTTCTTATTTGCGTCTCCGCAGTGTTCAATTAGGTTATACATTTCCTCAGACATGGTTTAAAGGTGCCATACAGCATGCCCGTGTGTATATTAACGCTGAAAACTTATTTACTATCACCAGTTACAGCGGATATTCACCGGATGTCAATGCAGACAATGCCAATTATCGGGGATTTGATAATTTTATTTACCCGACTAACCGTACTTTCATGTTAGGACTAAATGTAACATTCTAAAAATAAACATCTTATGAAAACATATATTAAAACGACATTGACCATATTGATTTCAGGCATGCTATTCAGTTCCTGCGAAGATCAATTAAACCAGGCCAATCTCAACCAAGCAACAGAAGATACTTTTTGGAAAGATGAAACCGATTTCAATCTGGCCTTGACCTCTTGCTATACTCCACTGAAGAATGCCCTAAACGGCGGTTATTATGGAACTCGCGGTGTAATGCTGAGAATAGCCCGAGCCGATGAAGTCGACTTCCGCAACGATATTTCGGATGTATATACAGTAAACCGTTTTACTAATAGTAATACAAACTCACTGACACAAGGCATGTTCTATCAATTTTACAATGCCTTGTACCGTACCAACTCCATTATGCAAAAACTGGAAGAAAAGAAAGAACAATTTTCTACCGATTTTCAAAATTCGGTAAAAGGAGAATGTCTTTTCATACGTGGCTTCTATTTATTCCAGTTAGCCAAAGAGTTTAAAGACGCCCCTCTCCGCCTGACAGCCTCCCAATCTCCCTCGACTTTCCCTTTAGCAAAATCATCACAAGCTGATATATGGGCACAAGCCAAAGAAGATTTAAAAACCGCTGCTTCCCTATTGCCCATAACGAATAAAATAGGAAAGCCTACACAAGGAGCCGCTTATGCCGCTTTGGGTAAAATATATGTCTATGAAGAAAATTGGCAAGAAGCGATAAACGTCCTCGAGCCTCTGACGCAGAATCCTTACACCTACAAACTAGTAGAGGACTTTAATTGGAATTTTGATGACACTCATGAAAACAATGCCGAAAGTATTTTCGAGTTATTGATAGAAGATGTGGGTGGAACAGATCTTTGGGGAGATGGAGAAAATATCAATTCCACCCAATCCAATACCCGCCCTAAAGAATATGCCGCTGCTGAAGTCGGAGGATGGTATGAAGCAAATCCTACCCAGCAAATTATGGATATCTTCTGGAAGGAAAAAGACAAAGACGGCAATTTTGATTATCGTGCCCGCTGTTCTGTGGCATGGGACTATGAGGGATGCACTTACTACCAAAGACCTTTCAGGGAAGTTTTTGCACAAGACAAGTGGAAAACATACTGGATTTTGAAATATCAGAACTGGAAGACTCAAAAAGATGAACCGGCACCTCCCAAGTCATTCATCAATGAAAGAGCCATCCGCTATGCCGATGTATTATTGATGCTGGCAGAAGCCTATATGAACAAAGGGGCTTTAGACACATCTATCGGATATATTAATCAAATCCGCCGACGCGCCAACCTGAATGACTATAGCGGCCCAATAACCAAAGAAGGGGTTTTTGAAGATCTGGTACACCAACGCGCCATTGAATTCTTTGTGGAAGGCGAACGTTTCTACGATTTACGCAGATGGGGATTGTTAGAGCAGACATTAAAAACTTGTGATGATACCCGCTATAAAAACTATCAGACTGGCAAATCCGATAATATCAATAAGTTCAACTACTTCCCGATACCAGCCAAAGAACTTGACACCAATCCACTTTGTACGCCTAGTGAAGGATGGTAAATCAACAGGTATTAGCTTATATATAACATCAGTAAATTAGTTCTGGGGCTGATTGTTCTTCAAGCAACATTCAGCCTCTCTTTCTCTTCACACTAACCATGAAACGTATCCTTTTATTTGTTTGCATACAATTTTTCTTATTGGCATCTTTTGCCGGAGAAACCATAAATTTCTGTAAAGGCTGGAAATTCCATCTAGGAGATGCAGGCAAAGGAGCCTCTTCTTCCTCATATAACGATTCTCAATGGCGCATATTGAATATTCCTCATGACTGGAGCATAGAAGGCACTTATAAACAATTTGAAAACGGAACCGACTGGCAAAGCGGCTTCCTGCCTGCCGGAATAAGCTGGTATCGAAAAACTTTTACCATTCCTTCCAAATGGAAAAATAAAAAAGTACAAATCCTATTTGAGGGCGTATATCTGAACAGCGAAGTATGGATAAACGGTCATTGGCTGGGCAAACGTCCTAATGGGTATATCAGCTTTGTATATGATTTAACTCCATATTTGCAAGAAGGCAAGAACCAAATCGCTGTAAAAGTAGATCACAGCAAAGCATTAACCGGACGTTGGTATACAGGATCAGGAATATATCGTCCTGTATACCTGCTGGTCAGTAACCCCACCCACATTCCTTATTCCGGAATCCATTTCAGATCCAAGCTACAAAATAAGCAATCTGCCACCTACACCCTATCTATAGAAATTGAAACACAGGAGAAAAAGCCAATCAAAGTAAAAACATATCTACAAGCTCCCAACGGTAGCATAGCCGATACTTCTGAAAAAATATTTGTCTCATCTGCAGATTCTCTTTGCTTCCTGTCAGGGAGCATCAGGAAACCATTATTATGGTCGCCTGATTCTCCTAACGTCTATACACTTATATGCCAACTGACAAGAGATAACAAGATACTAGATGAATGTAGATTACCTGTAGGCTTCCGTCAATTAGAATTCAACCCGGTCAGCGGATTCCTGCTCAATGGCAAATCACTAAAGATAAAAGGAGTATGCGATCATCATACAGTCGGTGCTGTAGGAGCCGCCGTACCCGACGACCTACTTCATTATCGTCTCAAATTATTGAAAGATATGGGATGTAATGCGATACGCACCAGTCATAATCCCTTCTCTCCTGCTTTCTATAATTTATGCGATACGATGGGAATCATGGTACTAAACGAAGGATTGGACGGATGGAATCAACCTAAAGCCGCCGATGACTATGGAAATTACTTTGATGAATGGTGGCAAAAAGATATGACTGATTTCATAAAACGAGACCGTAACCATCCCTCTATCATTATGTGGAGTATCGGCAACGAAGTAACGGGAGCTACCCCCGAAATCCAACACAACCTGGTCAGCCTATTTCACCAACTGGACCCTGACCGCCCTGTCACTCAAGGAGGAACTGATCCTACTAGAGGTATGAAGACCGATTATCAAAAAAAATTCAACTATCTAGACATTATCGGCTTCAATGGAAATGGAGAAGAAATAGGAGAACTAGAACACTTCCACAAAAACTACCCAACACTTTGTGCCATTGCTACAGAGGTACCCCACACTTATCAAACCCGTGGCGTATACCGAAGCCAGACACAATGGAGAAGACGGGATTTCCCCGCTCCTTGGGAAAAAGGAAACATAAACTGGGAACAATTTAAACATCGGGTCTTTCCTATACCTGACCTGACGGAAAAAGAATGCTTCCCCGAAGAATCCGATTATCCCTATTATCAATCGTCCTACGACAATGCTTCTGTACGTATCAGCGCCCGTAAATCATGGCAACGCACCTGTTCTTTCCCTTGGTTAATGGGAGAATTCCGATGGGGCAGTTTTGACTATTTAGGTGAAGCCGAATGGCCTCAACGATGTGGCAATTTCGGTATTATCGACATAGCTGCCATTCCGAAAGACGCCTATTTCCTCTACCAAAGTTTATGGACCGACAAACCAATGGTACACCTTCTTCCGCATTGGACGCATCCGGGAAAAGAAGGAAAAACAATTCCCGTAGTCATTTATACCAACTGTGATGCAGTAGAGTTATTTATAAATAATGTATCTTTGGGCAGTAAACCTTATACAGGGGAGCAACTGATATGGTTAGTTCCTTATTCGCCCGGAAAAATAGAAGCCCGAGGCATAAAAAAAGGAAAAATCGTGGCAACAGACTGTTATCAAAGTGCAGAAGCACCTCATTCTGTCGCCCTTGCCAGTAACAAGTATTCTGTAAAAGCCGGTTCGGATGAAGTCATACGCATAGAGATCGACATAACAGATAAAAACGGAATTCCTTGTCCTTATGCCTCCAATGAACTCAGTTTCCACGTAAGTGGACCACTCCGGCTATTAGGGGTAGACAACGGAAACCCTACAGATATGTTTCCATACCAACAGCCCCACTGCCGTTGCTTTCGGGGAAAATGTGTAGTATTATTACAATCTGACGAAGAAAAAGGAAAAGGAACCCTGACTGTACAAGGAACAAAATTAGTAGAAAAAAAATTAATCATCGAAGTGATATGAAAAAAATTCTTTTATTACTCTGTTTATGCTTATTCATAGAAGAGATTGCTTCTCGAGAATTAGACAAGACATTCCAGTTGCTTCCACAACCACAATCCATAGAACTGACTTCTGGAAAAGGAATCAATTATTGGGAGTTATCCTATATTCTGTCATCAGACACAACTTCCATCCCCATATTGGGAGATATGCTCAACAAACTTCCCCGTTGCCCACGAAAAGGGAAACCCATCCGGCTCCAACTCACCAGCCAGCATGTTCCTGCTTCTCCAGAAGGATACATGATGGAAATTAATGAAAAAGGAGTCTGTATATCAGCCAGAACCATGACAGGTATCTTCTACGGTTGCCAAACTTTAGAACAATTAATGGAAGACAGCCGGGATTTCAACATACTTATTCCAGCCATGCTAATCATCGATTATCCGGCCATTTCCTATCGGGCCGTGCACTTTGATGTAAAACATCATTTAGACCGCATGGAGTATTATTATCAGGAAATAGACAAACTGGCCCGATACAAAATAAACGCAGTTATTTGGGAGCTGGAAGATAAACTGCGTTATACCCGACGCCCCGAAATAGGTGCCCCCAATGCCATCAGCAAGCAGGAAATGCAAGCCTTATGCCGCTATGCCAAAGAACGGAATATTGAAATAACCCCCTTGGTCCAAGGTTTGGGACATGCCGGTTTTATTTTAAAACATCATTGGGAACTACGTGAAAACCCCGACAGCGACTGGGAGTTTTGCCCATCTGACCCTCGTACCTATGATTTGCAATTCGACCTTTACCGGGATGCTATCGAAGCCATGCCTTACAGCAAATACTTACATATAGGAGGAGATGAAATTACCGCCATAGGCATAGACCAACGCTGTAAAGCCACCGGAAAAACTCCATTTGAACTACAAATGATCTGGTTGAAAAAAGTATGCGATTTCGCAACAGCTCACAACCGCATTCCTATTTTCTGGGATGATATGCCATTAAAATACGGCGGTGTATGGGATTTGGTCAACAGTAATGAAACCCAGGATGAAATAGCAGCAAAATGGAACGATAAAAAATTGAATGAAAGCATCAAATTATTCCCCAAAGAATGTGTGTATATGCGATGGAACTACAAAGATGCCACCCAGCCGGGGCATCAACGCATTTTACAATGGTATCATGACAAAGGACTGAAAGTAATGGGAGCTACCGCTGCTTCGTGTGGCAGTTCTCCATTTATACCGCGTGAAAATTCACTGGCCGGCTATATCAAAGGATTCAGCAAATTAGTTGCTCAAAATCAACTGGAAGGAATTTTGGCCACAGCATGGGATGATGGTTCCCCACACTCTGAAACGGTGTGGCGTGGATACATCGCACAGGGAGAATATGGCTGGAACCCAACAGCACGGACAGTCGAAGCCTTCAAAGCCGCACATGCCCAACGAGAATTTGGCTTTCATCCAAATGACAACCATATGGCTTTTCTGGATGAACTGGAACAAGAAGCATTTTTCTTTGATGATGCCCTGGTCAATTCGGGAAGGCGCAATCCGGCATGGGGAACTACTGATTTTACTTTAATCAGCCTACCGGATCCAGACGCACCGGGAGCATGGAGCCGTACCTACCAACAAAAAATAGCCCAAGCAAAGGTGGAACAAAAACGATATGAAAAAATATGCCAAGGCATAAAAGAGGCTAAACAACATGCTTTACGCAACCGCTATACATTAGAGGTATACGAACAGACAAACCACTTGTTCAACTTCCCTGTCCGTCTGATTCTAGCCTTGCACAACTATGATATCACTATACATGAACAAGACAAACAGACAGCATTGCAACAAATAAATGAAGTGTGCAATGACTTTCAGACCATGAGAAAACAATTGGAAGAGACCTATTCACAGACCCGTTTTATGGAACAACCTGACGGTTACATTGCTGACCAAAACCACCACAACCATCTTGCCGCCAAAACCAACAACAGCGACTGGTGGTATTATTATGAAATTCCAATGATAAGGAAGACAAGAACATGGATGAACTCTCAGACCGCCCGACAGAAAAACATTCCATAAAAAACAACGAATGAAACTTTAATATAAAAAATAATATGAACCTTATAATACAACACTACTTTATGAAACAACATTTTTTATCTTATCTCATCGCCCTGCTGCTATTTCCTCTCTATGAGATGCAAGCAGCCTACCAGCCTGAGTTTTCTACTGCCGGTTTCTATGAACTGGCAAACTCCGGACGTGAAGTATATTCCATGAATCCGGCATGGCGATTCCACAAAGGAACCGCTACAGGTGCGGAAACCACCGACTTTAATGACCAGGACTGGAAAGTGGTTTCCCTGCCCGACGGCATTGAATATGTACCGACTGAGGCCAGTGGATGTATCAACTATCAAGGTGAGGTATGGTACCGCAAACATTTCACTCCGGCAAATGAATTGAAAGGCAAAAAACTTTTCCTGCATTTCGAAGCTATCATGGGAAAAAGCAAAGTTTTTGTAAACGGCAATTTATTGACCGAACACTTTGGCGGATACCTGCCTGTAGTCATTGATGTCACCGATGCACTGAATTGGGGGACAGACAATGTGATAGCTGTATGGGCAGACAACAGCAATGACCCCAGTTATCCTCCCGGCAAAGCACAGGATGTACTGGATTATACTTATTTTGGCGGCATCTATCGTGACTGCTGGCTAATAGCCCATCGTCCGGTTTTCATCACCGATCCCAATTTCGAAAACGAAATGGCAGGCGGCGGGCTTTTCGTGGCATACGACAAAGTTTCCGACACTTCCGCAGAAATAATCCTGAAAGCCCATATACGTAATGACAGTAAAAAGAACTTCAAAGGAGTAGTAGAATATGAACTTCAGCAACCCGACGGCACACAAGCCGCATTTCTGAACGATGTCATTCAAGTACGTCCGGGCAAGGCAATCACTTCAAAAGATAAAATAACGTTGAAGTCTCCTCTGCTTTGGAGCCCTGAAACGCCTACGTTATATAACCTGATTGTCCGTATCCGCGACAATGAAGGAAATGTAGTGGACGGCTACCGCCGCCGTATCCGTATCCGCAGCATAGAATTCAAAGGAAAGGACGGATTCTGGCTGAACGGCAAACCTTATCCAAGCCCGCTGATTGGCGCCAACCGCCATCAGGATTTTGCCGTAGTAGGCAATGCCGTTGCCAACAGCATTCATTGGCGCGACGCTAAAAAGCTACGCGACACAGGTATGAAAGTCATCCGGAATGCTCACTGCCCTCAAGACCCCGCCTTTATGGATGCATGTGACGAACTGGGGCTGTTCGTCATTGTAAACACACCGGGATGGCAATTCTGGAATGACGCTCCTGAATTTGCACAACGGGTTTATAGCGATATCCGCAACCTGGTACGGCGTGACCGCAATCACCCTTGTGTATGGTTATGGGAACCTATCCTGAATGAAACCTGGTATCCGGCAGACTTCGCCAAAAATACCCTCGATATTGTCAATCAAGAATACCCTTATCCGTATTGCTATTCCGGTTGCGACAGCGAAGCACGGGGACATGAGGTATATCCGGTACTCTTCACTCATCCGGCCAATGCGGACAAGGATTGGGCCATCAAAAGCCTCGACCCTAAAATAACCTATTTCACCCGCGAGTGGGGAGATAATGTAGACGACTGGAATTCGCACAACTCCCCCAGCCGTGTGGCACGCAACTGGGGGGAACAGGCTATGCTCATCCAGGCACAGCATTATGCCGCCCCCCGTTATCCTTTCACCTGTTACGATGTACTCTGCCGTACTCCGCGCCAACACGTCGGCGGCTGTTTGTGGCACTCGTTCGACCACCAGCGCGGCTATCATCCCGATCCCTTCTATGGTGGTGTGATGGACGTATTCCGCCAACCCAAATATGCTTATTATATGTTCAAAGCCCAGCGCTCGCCCGAAAAACAAGACCGTCTTTTCGAAACAGGACCGATGGTGTACATCGCCCATGAAATGACTCCCTTCTCACCCAAAGACGTTACTGTGTACTCCAATTGTGACGAGGTGCGGCTTACTTATAATAAAGGTGGCAAGACATGGACTTACACCAAGCCAGCAACAAAAGAAGGAATGCCCTCACCCGTTATTACATTCAAAGATATATACGACTTCATGATAGACAAAAACATGTCTATGAGAAAGAAGAAACAGGACGAGGTGTTCCTACTGGCCGAAGGCATCATAGATGGAAAAGTAGTTGCCACGCACGAAGTACGACCGGCCCGGCGTCCCGAGAAAGTGCTACTTTGGGTTGACAATGAAAACACCGACTTAAAAGCTGATGGCTCCGACTTTGTAACCGTAGTAGCCGCCATAGCCGATAAAAACGGGAACATCAAACGTCTGAACAACTATTATGTGAAATTCCATGTAGAAGGCGAAGGACGTATTTTGGGCGGAGCGAATATACTGGCCAATCCGGCTCCGGTAAAATGGGGAACAGCCCCCGTGCTGATACAATCCACCTTGAAGCCGGGTAAAATCAAAATCACTGCCAGCGTATTGTTCGAAGGCTCGCAAATGCCTGCCAGCGCAGTGTTGGAATTAGAAAGCAAGCCGGCGGCTCATCCTCTCATCTACACCGAAAGTGAAGCTGCGCTGATTTCCATGAACAGCGACTCACCTTTCGGGCAATCAGCCGCCAAATCGGCTTCCGAACTGGAACAGGAACGTTTGCTGAAAGAACGGAATGCACAAAAGCTGAAAGAAGTGGAAAAACAGCAAGCTGATTTCGGTGAAAAGAAGTAAACCTTTCCATCCGGTGTGGGGAAGAGGCAGAAAGAGAAAAGCAATTCAAAGCCTCTTCTACTCCATCCCCACAAGGGATGGAACAAAATGAAAAAACTAAAATACAAATCACCCATGACATATAAGTTAACCGTTACAACCCTAGCACTAACTGCCATAACCTCCACTGTAGCAGCCACTCACGCCAAACCAGACACGGAACATCCCCATATCGTATTGATTTTATGCGATGATATGGGATTCTCTGATTTATCCTGCTACGGAGGAGAAATACATACTCCTAATATAGATTATCTGGCCGAACAAGGCATACGTTTCAGCCAATTTAAAAACACAGGACGAAGCTGCCCCAGTCGTGCCGCCTTACTCACCGGACATTATCAGCACGAAGCGGAAATGGGATGGATGACCGCGGTAGACGAACATCGTCCGGGGTATCGGGGACAGCTTTCGGATCACCTGCCCACCCTTGCCGAAGTACTGCGCGATCAAGGCTATGCCACTTACATGAGTGGCAAATGGCATGTTACCTTAGATGCGGCCTTTGAAACCCCCAATGGAAGTTATCCAGTTCAACGGGGATTCGACAAATACTACGGCTGCCTGCATGGAGGGGGAAGCTATTACAAACCAGATCCCGTTTATCATAACCTGCAACGGATTACCGAGTTTCCGGATGATTATTACTATACCACTGCTATCACAGACTCTGCCGTTAGTTTTATCAAACAACATCCCACGCAGACTCCCATGTTCATGTACATAGCACATTACGCACCTCACTTGCCCCTACAAGCCCCCCAAGACAAGATAGATGCTTGCCGTGAGCGCTATAAAGCCGGCTACGATGTTCTACGCCAACAACGTTTCGAACGTCAAAAAGCCTTAGGGCTGATAACGCCGGAAATGGTTCTTCCAGTCTTCCAAAAAGAATTTCCGGACGGTAAACGACCCGCCTGGACCGAATTTACTCCACAGCAGCAAGAAAAATGGATAACCGATATGGCTACCTATGCCGCCATGATCGAAATCATGGACAGCGGCATAGGAAAGGTAATACAGACCTTAAAAGACAAAGGAATGTATGAACATACCCTGTTTCTGTTTATGAGCGACAACGGCTCTACCAGTGAAGGGGGATTCATCAAACAGCTGATGGCTGATTTAAGCAATACCCCCTATCGCAGTTACAAACAATGGGTATTCCAAGGAGGAACCAGTTCCCCTCTCATCCTTACAGACGGAAGAAGCAAAAGCCAGACAGAAAAAGGCAGTATCTGTCGGGAACCCAGTCATATCATTGATATTTTTCCCACCTGCCTGGATATTGCTTCCGCACATTACCCCGACACGTTTCACAATCAAAAAGTGAAATTGGCCGGAACCAGTCTCCTGCCGGCTATACGAAAACAGAAAATACAGCCGCGCGATCTTTTCTTTGAACATCAGACCTCATGCGCCATCCTGTCTGACGGTTGGAAACTAGTACGTGCCAACGGCAGACAGCCTTGGGAATTGATTCACCTCACCACCGATCCTTTTGAGACACAAGATCTTTCCGAACAATTTCCTTTAAAAGCAAAAGAATTAGAAAACAAATGGACACGATGGGCAGAGCAACAACACGTTTATCCTTTTGAATACCGTCCATGGACAGAACGAATCAATTATTACCAGTCACTATATCCCGATCAAAAAGGCAAAGAAAACTAAAAAGTTTCCATAAAAATCCCTGTTTAAATTTTCATTCATACAATTCCCTTCATTCAAAACAACAAAAAACTATGATTTTCAATGAGAATTTAAACAGGGAGACAATGCCCCCCCCCTGCCATCTCCTCAAATTTCCCCTTATTCCCCTAATTTATCGAAAAAAAATCAGCTTTCGCCGAATAGATTAGAAAAATCGGCCGAGAACATTTACCTTTGCTGTCTAAAATTAAATAATAAATACCATTCAAGTTTTAATCATAAAACAGCAAAACGAAAACGATGATGAAAAAGACAACAACTATTCTCTGTTTGGGCATCGCTCTATGCATGTTGGGGTGTAGCGATGACGACGATCAAGTTACGACAACCTCCACCGTTCCTTTTTCTCTCACAGCATCTCTGTCTCCCCGCTCTTCAGATGCAGAGGATACAGGCATCCTGCAAGGCAACTGGGACGCCAACAGCCAACTGGCCGTAATAAAAACCGGTTCCAGCGGCGTTCCCAAAAGCATTCTCACAAGAAAAACCGACTCTTCTGACACCTTTACGGGCAATCTTTCGACACTGGTAAAGAATGAGAATGAAATTGCCGTATTTTACCCGGCGGCAGCCATCACCGCGAACAGCAGTGACACCCTGACCCAAACCCTCAACCTGAGCGGACAGGACGGAACACTGGCAGGTATAACAAATTATGATTACTTATGGGCACAATGTAAAGCCGGCATGAACGAAACCACAGGCTCTTCCGCCTGCGAAATGACCAGTTTGGTCACTATCGGTAAATTCCAGTTCACCGTCAACGGTGGCAGTCCTTTGAACAACATCACAAGAATTACCATAACCGCCACTGCCGGAACCCTCTACTCCAGTGCCGTTATGAAACTAAAAAACGGAGAGTTCAGCAGTACCCAAACAGGAAATATCACTATTAAAAACAAAGCCGGTATTTCCGGAACCACCTACATCTCCTTCTTCCCTTCCGAAGCACAGTTGCATTTCACTCTTGTTACCACCACCGGTGAAGTGTATGAGGCAGCTACTTCGACAACCATCAAATTGGAGAAAGGCAAAGTATACGAAGCTCCGGCACTCACTTGCACTCTTTTACCTTCTGCCAAGGTAGGCGATTATTACTATAGCGACGCTACTTTCTCCAGCGAGAAGAATGAGAATAAAACCTGCATCGGTATTGTCTATGCCCTGGATGATGCGGACGGCAATCTCTCGCCCACCCTGTCCACTTCTCCATTCGGACGCATCGTGGCATTAGGCGACAACCAGTCCAGTACCAAATGGATCAGCAAAGCAGAAGATATAGAAGGCATCGAAAACTATACCACCGCCGACGGCACATTGACAAGCGGTGTCCTCCCTTATTATAACGGAACCGCCGATTCTTTCTTCTCCGATAAGGACGAGGAACGTATCAAGGGGGCAACCATTCATGTTGAAACCGGACAACCTGCCACCTGGGTGTCAGAAGGAGCCATCAGCGACTTCAATGGAAAGGCTCACACCGCCTACCTCGGTAAAAGTTCTTCCAGCTACCCGGCAGGAGGCTACTGCTACCAATACAGTACCAGCGGCAAATCGGCAGGTGAATGGTATTTACCGTCGGCAGGCGAGTTGACTTTGTTGTGGGAACTTCAAAAAGCCGGAATCATTTGCAAAGACAAACAAGATTGTTTCAATGATTTCGCACGCAAAGCGTACTGGTCTTCTTCCGAACACTCGGCAGAATCCGCCTGGCATCTGAATTTTGTAAGTGGTGCGATAGTTGCCAACAGTAAAGCCAGCAACTACGCCACACGCCCTGTCGCACAATTCTAAAGGTCCGATGGAGGCACAGCAGTTCCCATTGGCTATAAATGGTTGACAAATTGATTGTAAAGCCCGGTCCGTTCACCACCAAACGGACCGGGCTTCTTTTTTTTCATATTTTCCACTCTTCCTTTATCAACCCGGACATTTTCCGATCTTTGCAACACACTAATTCTTATGCCCATGAAAATACGCCCCACCTGTAAATTACAAGCAATCATGAAGAAAACGGAAAGATTGGCAACAAGCATGGGAACCAGCCTGAAGAGATGTAACGTATCATCGCCCGCAAACTGAACATGCCCGTATAGAAAGTGTATGGCATGGTTACTTTCTATACGTTCTTTGCCATGATCCCCAAAGGAAAACATCCCATCTCCGTATGCATGGGAACGGTCTGCCGTGTACGCGGCTCCGAAAAACTACCGGAAGAATTTAAACGGATATTGGGAATAGAAGCAGGAGAAACAACTCCCGATGGTAAGTTCTTTCCGGACTGTCTGTGGTGTGTAGGCGCCTATGGATTGCCCCCTGTAATAATGATAGAAAGTCTATGACCGACTGCAACCTGTGGATGTGGAGAAGATTATTGAAGACTTGGAATGAAATGCAATCCTTTTTTCTTATTATTAAAATCTTTCTTTTTAATCATTAAGCGTTTTCTTCCTTTTATGTTCTATCTCCCAAGCTTACGGAGTTAACTC
>ENA-OZER01000113-OZER01000113.1-human-gut-metagenome-genome-assembly--contig:-NODE-113-length-21961-cov-87.557792_pt1 | contig 21961 bp, 19 predicted proteins | sample MGYA00244612_ERZ653622 | MGnify/ENA primary metagenome ERZ653622 (study PRJEB26926, sample SAMN06164924) | human gut metagenome | biome: ENVO:00009003; feature: ENVO:2100002; material: ENVO:00002003... | reverse complement strand
CTGAGATGCCAAAAGCCATCAGAAGGCTTGCGAGCAAAAAGAGTTTTTTCATATTTTTTGTTTAAAATTGTTTGTTGCTGCAAAAATACGGCAAAAATCGATAAGTTGGTACGAATAGTAGGTTCTTGGTAGATTATCGCTATCTACCAACCTCCTCACCTCTCTGAATATCAACATTTTGCAAATTCTCAAAAAAAACGGCTAGTAGATGCGAGATTCTCAATGTTTTTTATTATTTTTGCAGCAGAATCTAAAAACATAGGAAAAATGAGACATCTTTTCGTTATAATCATCACACTGCTGATGCTACAGCCGATATACGTAAAAGTAGACAACAGCCAGCTCTACAAACAGCTGGATGCTGCCATAGAAAAACGTGCGCATTATGTAGAAGTAAAAGAGAAAAGTCTGAACGACATCAAGCAGGGTGCCAAGTATGTAACCAGCAACGAGGACAAGCTCAAGCTTTACGAGCAACTCGCCAATGGATACAAAGCCTACGAGTATGATTCGGCGATGACTTACGTAAAAAAAGGCCTTGTTCTTGCCCAAAAGAGCAACAACATCTTATATCATAAAAGATTCCAACTTAGCCAAACCAGCCTGCTTATCACACGTGGATTCTATGCTGAAGCAAAAAACATCATGCAGAAGATAGAACCCAAGAAAGAAGATCCACTTGACTATCAGTTTCAATACTATTATACACTTTACGGACTATACAACAACTGGTCAACCTATTGTGAAAACAATGAATTCAGCAAGATTTACGACCAGCAGAAAGTGGAATACCTGAAGAAAACATTAGAACTGTCGTCAAAGAAAGATGCATTCTATTACTACCTGCTGGGAGAGTTTTACTATTACAGCAATCATTCCAACAATAACAAGACCATCCAATACTACAAAAAAGCACTGAGTATGGAAAAGCCGGACAGCCGTCTCCATGCCATGACCGCCTTTGCGCTATCCGAAGTATACAAGAAATCCAACAACCAAAAACTGACGGAACATTACCTGCTGGTTGCAGCCATCTCAGACATCACTTCTGCCACAAAAGAAAACGTAGCCCTGCAAGACATCGCACTCTTCATCTGCAAACATAAGACCAGAAGTCTGAATAAAGCCCAGGAATACATCAACCTATCCCTGGAAGATGCTTATGCATACAACAACCGGTTGCGCCGCATTGAGATTTCATCCAAATTGCAGATGATTACCAATGCCTATACAGATGACATCAGAGCCACCAACAGCATGCTCTACATCGCGCTGTCGGTCATTTTCCTGCTCTTGCTCGGAGTGGGACTTAGCAGTCTGTTCATCCGCAAGAAGAACAAACTTCTGAAACAGAAGAAAGACGAAATCACGGCTACATCGGCAAAAATGGAAGTTCTCAACAGCCAGTTGCACCTCATCAACGACGAACTGAAGGACACCAACCAGAAGCGCGAGAGACTGATAAAGGTGTATATTGACCTGTGCTATAAGAACATAGAGAGAAACAGCAAACTGCGCACCTTGGCAGTTAGAAAGATCAAGGCCAACCAGAGTAAGGAGCTGCTGAGCCTCCTTTCTTCCTCAACCAATACAGAGAAAGAGAACAAGGAGTTTCTGACGGAATTTGACAAGGCATTCCTGTCTCTGTACCCAACTTTTATAACCGAGCTGAACAAGCAGCTTACAGAATCGGCACACATCCAGCTGAAAGAGAACGGAGAAATGCCCCCTATCCTCCGTGTGTGCGCCCTGTTAAGATTAGGCATCACAGAAAGTTCAAAGATAGCCGGCATCCTGTCTTATTCGCCACAAACCGTATACAACTACCGTTCCCTGCTCAAGAACAATGCCATCGACAAGGAGCACTTCGAAGAAAATGTGCTCAGACTCTGCATGGTGATAGCCGACTGATCGGAGATTAAGAATACGACACAAATATCCGAAACAGATAGCTGCCAATGCTTTCTTCCGAAAAAATGGAGCTGATTTGCCAAAGTAACATCTTTGTCGCAGCTTCGTCAATGCCTTTCAACCTCATTGCAACCCCAGTGTAATATAACCACCGTACCTTTGCAACCGAAATCAAACGATATAGGTTATGAATGCTAAAAGGGGAATTATTGTATTAGGATTGCTCTCAGCGGCTAGCATGCCAACGTGGGCGCAACAGATTAAGGGTGTCGTAATCGACCAGAAATCGAAAGAGACACTCATCGGTGCAGTCGTCACTGTGGATGGAACCAACGTGAAGGCTATCACCAACATCGACGGAAACTTCCAGATCGATGGATTGGATAAAGAAAAGAAATATACACTATATATTAATTATGTAGGATATAAGACTCAAAAAATTGACGGGGTTCAGGCGAAGGACGCAGACCAGGTGATCGCGCTGCAACCTGATGAACAGCAGCTGAAGGAGGTGACCGTTACCGCAGTGGAAAGGCGTAATACGGATGCGGCAATGATACAGGTGGCCAAAAACAGTCCCGTCATCGTGAGTAATGTTTCGGCACAGGAAATATCCAGAACTCAGGATACGAATGCGGGTGAGGTGATACGCCGAGTGCCAGGCGTGAGCCTCATCGACGATAAATTCGTGATGGTTCGTGGCTTGTCGCAGCGTTATAACAATGTGTGGGTGAACGGAGGAGCAGTGCCTAGTTCTGAGGCTGATTCCAGGGCATTCTCATTCGATATCATCCCAAGTTCGCAGATTGACAACCTTACCATCGTGAAGTCGCCAACGGCTGAATATCCCGCAGACTACTCGGGCGGTTTCATCATCGTCAACACCAAGGAGATTCCGGCAGAAAACAGTTTCAACATCGCCGTGGGCGGAAACTGGAATACATCTTCTGCCTTTCAGAATTTTTCTTACTCGAAAGGTTCCGGAACAGATTTCCTGGGTTTCGACAATGGACTGAGAAGCCTGAATGGAGGCATCCATGCTGCCTTGAATCCACAGCTCGATGCCAACGGAAAACCGGTGGGCGATTATGCTACTTCGCTCCTGGGCAACGGATTCAATAATGATTGGCTCATCAAGAACAAGAAGCCTTTGGGCGACTTGAAACTGGCGGCCAGCCTGAACCAGCGCTGGATGCTCGGCGGAAGAACACTCGGCATGCTCGCTGCTTTGAACTATACCAACGAATACCGCACCTACGAGAACATGGAGAACAACCTCTATGGCATCTATGATGCGGCAAACGACAAACCGAACTATCTTCGTCACTCTGTTGACGACCAGTATAATAATAATGTGAGACTCGGAGCGATGCTCAACTTCACCTTCCTTTCCAAGGACGGCAATCACAAGTATCAGCTCAAAAACATCTTCAACCAGTTGGCTACCAGCCGATATACCTGGCGTGATGGCGTGAGCGCCCAGTCGAACCTGGAGCGAAGCGCAGAGTATTACTACCGCAGTCGAACTACATATAACGGTCAGCTTACCGGCAAGCACACCTTCACTAGCGATGCCCTTGACTGGAGCATCGGGTATGCGTATGCCAACCGTCATTTGCCTGACCGTCGTAGATACCTCATCGACGATGCTCTTGAATCGGGCGTTTATGCCCTGAGCACCGGCAACGACATATCCCGCGAGTGGACTCAGCTCGACGAACACATTCTCTCTCTTGGTGTAAATGACAAGCACCACTTCAAGTTTGGCAACTTTGAGCCAGACTTGCAAGTGGGTGCCTATGGGGAGTATCGGACCCGAGAATACCAGACCCGCAACTTCATCTACAACTGGAATGTTTCAGATAACAACATGCCATCCGACTTCCGCCACAGCGACATCCCAACCCTACTCTCCAGCGAGGCAAACATGGGTTACGACAAGCTGTATCTTCTGGAGGAAAAGCAGATGCGCAATAACTACCGCGGACACAACACCTTAGGCGCCGGATACCTGGCGTTGTCTCTCCCCTTTGGCAAACTCGGCATCCACGCCGGTGTCCGCTTCGAGCATAATGATATGGAACTCATCTCCAATTCCCGTGACTACGAGAAGAGTGAATCAAGCCGTCATTACAAGACCGATGATGTTTTTCCATCTCTCAATACAACATATAAGATCAACGACCAGCACCAGGTGCGACTTTCGTATGGCCGCAGTATTAACCGCCCAGAATTCCGTGAAGTATCGTCGTCGGTGTATTACGACTTCGACCTTGCCAGCAATGTGCAGGGAAACACTGAGTTGAAGAACTGTTATGTCGATAACCTCGACCTGCGATATGAGTGGTATCCATCCCGTGGAGAGCTCATTTCGCTGGCAGTCTTCTACAAGCACTTCGATTCTCCTATCGAGTGGACCTATACGGTGGCTGGTGGCACTGACTTGATTTACTCTTACAAGAATGCAAAGAGTGCCAACAACTATGGTGTGGAGCTGGATATCAGAAAGAATCTCGGATTCATAGGATTGAAGGATTTCAGTTGGTCGTTTAACGGTGCCCTCATCAAGAGCAAGGTTCAGTTTGAGAAGGGAGCGAAGGAAGAAGACAGACCGATGCAGGGTCAGTCGCCATACCTTATCAACACCGGCATCTTCTATAAGAATGCGCCATTAAAGATGGATATCGCCCTGCTCTACAACCGCATAGGCAAGCGAATCATCGGTGTGGGCAGAAGCGAGGGGAGCACAGGCGATGACTCCAATTCCCGAGTGCCTCACAGCTACGAGATGCCTCGCAACACCATCGATTTCTCGCTGGCTAAGAAATTCGGCGAGCATCTGGAACTGAAGCTCAACGTAAGAGATCTTCTTGCTGAAAAGATATATTACAAGCAGTTTGCTGATGTAACGTATAGCGACGGAAGCAAGAAGGAAGTAGAAGAAATAGCAAGATGCTACAAGCCGGGTAGAAACATCGGTTTGCAGGCAATCTATAAATTTTAGAGACTATCCGTAGAATTTCAAGAAAGATAATAATAGATGTTTGTTTAATAAAACAGGAAACAATGATGAACAAGATGTATTTTTTAGGATGCATGGGCATCCTCGCAGCATCTGCCATGTTGAGCAGCTGCAGCAGTGACAATGACGATCCAACTCCTTCTCCAAATCCTGGATCAGAAGTAGTTTACAAGTGGACAACCAATGGCGGCTTGAAGGCTTGCGACCACATCCTCTTCGGAACAGATGACAAGGAAAACGCCAACGGAACACAGATTGGCAACGGCGACCAGGAATTCGTTTTCACAGGCAAGCAGACTTTGAAGAAAGGCACTTATCTCCTCAAGGGATGGGTATATATTGCAGATGGTGCTGAGCTTACCATCGAACCGGGAACGATTATCAAAGGCGACAAGCAAACCAAGGCGGCACTCATCGCAGAGCGTGGCGGCAAGCTCATCGCCAAGGGTACAGCCACAGAGCCTATCGTCTTTACATCTGAAGAGGCTGCCGGCAGCAGAAAGCCTGGCGACTGGGGTGGCATCATTCTCTGCGGCAAGGCTAAGAACAACCAGACTGAGCAGCAGATAGAGGGTGGTCCTCGTACCAAGCATGGTGGCGCAGATGATGCTGACAACTCAGGAGCCTTGAGTTATGTACGCATCGAGTTTGCCGGTTATCCATTCCAGAAGGATAAGGAGATTAATGGTTTGACTCTCGGTTCTGTAGGTTCAGGCACAGAGATTGACCACGTTCAGGTATCTTATTCCAATGATGATTCCTTCGAGTGGTTTGGCGGTACAGTAAACTGCAAGTATCTCGTAGCCTACAAGGGCTGGGATGATGATTTCGATACAGATAACGGTTTCTCAGGAAAGGTGCAGTATGGTCTTTCTCTGCGCGACAGCAAGATAGCCGACACCTCTCAGAGCAACGGTTTCGAGAGCGACAACTGCGCCGATGGTGCTACCGTAGATCCTCGTACCAAGGCAACCTTCTCTAACATCACCTTTGTAGGTCCTAAGGTATTGGATGATAAGTTCCAGAACACCACAGATTATATTACTGCCGGAGCATACAATCCAAACAACGGTTCAGCTCTCGGCAAGTTCCAGTCAGCCATGCAGATTCGCCGTTCTTCTAACCTAAACTGCATCAACTCAGTGGCCTTAGGCTGGCCTATCGGTTTGATTGTTGATGGTGAGAAGGGTGAAACCGTGAAGAATGCCAAGGAAGGCAAATTCAAGCTTCAGAATGTATATTTCGCAGGTATGGATGCCGTTGGTACTGATGCCAACAAGAAGTATGAGGATTACCTCTATGATGCAGCCAACAAGAAGGATCTCGACAAGAATCAGAAGTCATACAGCAATACCTTCTTCTTCTCAGAGCCAAGCAACAAGTATTTTGACAGTTGGGCTTCATTGGTTGACGCAGACGGTTATACTCCTATCGCCGGCAGTCCGTTGCTTGGAGCCGCAAGTTTCGCCGGCTGGACAGGTTTCGACACCGTAACCTACATCGGAGCCTTCGATGGCAGCAACAACTGGATGAGCGGTTGGACCAACTTTGACCCTCAGAATGCAAAGTACTAGAAAAAGATTAGTACCGGAATAAGAATTAGAATCGCTAATTTCTATTTTGACTATAAGGCTTTCTTTTATTGGAGCATGGCGCAGTGATTTGCACCATGCTTTTTTTGTTGGGTTATGGAGGGAAACGTTGATGTCCTGAAACAGGACTTCAACCTTCATTTATCTTAATCCATGAACTTTATCATGTCCTGGCGTCTTGGCTTTGCCTCCGGCGATTCGTCAGGATAACCCAGGGCGATGCAGTAGAGCAGCTTGTAATTCTTGGAGAATGCCATGCGGTCGAGGTAAGGCTTGGCTGATGGTGAATCCAGTATCCAGCGGGCTGAACTGCCCAGGCAGCAGGAACCGATGCCCCTTGACCATGCTGCAAGAATGATGTTCTCGCCAAGCAAACCGCAATCAATCTGCGCCATATCATAAGTAGTATCGTAGGCGATGCAAACCACGCATGGAGCATTCACAAAGATGTTCTTGAAGCCCTTGCGCTCTGCTATCTTAGGATTATCCTTTACCACGGCTTGGGTGATTGAATCGATGAGAGCAGGAGAATCTATCACTCTGATTTCGTACGACTGCAGGTTCTGCCCGTTTGGCGCATGGATGCCGCATTTCAGAATCTCGTTCAGGGTATCGCGGCTGATGACGGAATCCTTGTAAGCACGGATGCTTCTGCGACTCATCATCAAATCGGTTACCACACTTGCAGAGTCAACGCTGGTCATTGCCTCCGGCTGTCTGTTCTCATTGCAGGCAGTCAACATCAGTGCAGCTGCCAATCCTAAAAATATCTTCTTCATATTATTCACTGTATGATTAAACCTATATTTCAATTAGTATATACCCATGTAGCACTATTAGTATTTATCCATGTAGCGTTATTAGTACATACCGTGCAAAGATAGCAACAAACATTGATATCCAAGAAGATACGTTATGATTTTTAAGAGTTTTTATCGGTCTCTCTGCCATTCTTTTAACAAGTATATATCATAGCCAAACATTTTCCACCTATTTTGCTAGAATTTCCCAAAAACTTCGTATCTTTGCAATGGCTTTATACAAGATAAGCTGTTTATAAAATCATCAAACGTAGAATTATGGAAAGAAAAAGTTATTCTATAGATATAAATCGCATTGCACAATATGCCATGTATGCATATTGCATTTTCGCATTGTTTTCGCTGGCATTTTCTGTTTGCAGACAAGCGGGCTTATCCTTCAGAACAAGTCCCATCCTGATTCCAATAAGTCCCATCCTGGTTACCATCAAGCAACTGGTCTTGCAGCTCGCCCCTATAGCTTTATGGGGAATATTCCGCTACACGCTACCGGCAGGCGTAAAATTGCTACGACGCTGCAGCGAGTTGATGGTACTTTACTATGTGCTCTCATTCATCCTGGGCCAATGTTTCAATCTTCATCTCGTAACGATGATGCAGAACGGACAGATAACACTCACGGCAACTATTCTTACCTGGATACAAAGCTCTATGGGATTGATTTCCGTCATCGCCTCCCTGATAGCCGGCTGCCATCTGTACAGCAAGCACAGAGGTAACATGCGCAAACTGGGCTTAGCCCTTGTCCTGGTTTTCATCGCATGGCTGCTATGCTCGAATCTCCTCCCGACGGCAGTGTTTTACCTGGCAGACAACACCCAGCAGACAGCCTTCACCAGCGTGAATATCATCAGTATGATAACAACGACATCGGCATATATATACGCTTACTACATGATGTATCGGGCGATAAACGACTGAAAAAAGTTATAAAAAACTCCGTTTCTGAGTTTTCAAGACATCAGGAACGGAGTTCAAACATTAATCCTCGAACAATTTATGAAATTCAACGGCATCCATAAATTGATAATTTGGATTATTTCCTACATTTCTTCTAAGCCTATTTAAATTGGAAGGAGTTGCAGCTTTCTTTGTCAGCAAAACATAGAAACTGTTATCAAAAGAATAGTTAGAAGTAACCATTGCCTTTGATTCACTAACCTTTTTTGCTATCTCCTTTGAATCCAAATTTCTGGTATTGCTTAGTCGGAATTTTGCATCGGCCAAAAGTAATCTCTTATCATTCACATGCAATAGCATATCTGCAGAAGTTTTCTTATCAGCATGATGTTTTTGAGAAATAAATCTTTTGCTGTCCAACAATCAATCTTGATTCCCTGATAATTGCCAATCTTAAATTTCGCCATAGTTCTCTACGTATTTCTGAAGAGTATCAAAAGATTTATTGAATGATTCAAATACAGGTTCGATGTCACAGCCCAAATTCTTATAGTAGAACGAATCTGTACCTTCACTTTGCTCTGCCAGATAAAAACGAGTAGTATTCAACAAGCCCTCTTTTTCAGAGATATACCTGATAGCCGATACCATATCGGGATTGTGACTCGTGATGAGTATCTTGGTTCCAAATGTTTTGTTGATGCGAACAAGAAGATGCGCCAACTCAACCACCCATTGTGGATGAAGATTTGTTTCAGGCTCATCAATCTCCAACAAAGTGTTTTCTGTCAGCCACCCGTTTTCTATCAGACGAAGCATATAAACCAGCGGTTTGAATCCCGATGCTATATCTTCAATTCTAATATCCTTACCATTGTTGCTGTGATAAACTAAATCAACAGCATCGAAATTTTCCTTTTCTACAATAGAACCATCTATCATTTTATTAATAGAATGAAGTAATTCCTGTTTGCCAGTAATCTCACTTCCTTTTTCATTTACATGAACCACTTTATGTGCCAAGGAAGTCATCAGAACCCTATCTGATTGACGAAGAGAAATAGCTGCTGGTGTTCCTATATATATGGCATTATTTAAACTATATATCTTTCCAAGTCTATCAACAAGCAATTCCACTTCATCTTCCTTAAAGCTTATGCTGGCAGGAAAGCCATCCTTTTCCCGATATACAGAAGCGATTTTCTCTTTCAAGTAACTGATGGGACGATTTTTTTTGTTGTTTTCATATTTCTGAAGACATTCAGAAAACAACTGAATGGAATTTCGTTCTATATCCTCATGAACATGATTTTGTTCAGTAATCCCAAAAAGATTAAGCACTCGACGCACCTGCTGAGGATTCTGCTCTTTCTGAAGAAAGTTAACCAGCATGTCATCAAGTGAACCAATCGCTCTTTTATAATAAAAATCGAGCTTCTCCACACCACCATTACTCAATGTTACCATTGTCATTAATGATAAGGTATGGTCAAAAAATCGTTTTTTATCATCATCCAGATAATTTGAGATATCATCCAGCGCAGTAGAATATTTCTCTAATGATTTGATAATCACATCTCTGAAATCAGAGAAAAAGAAACTGTCTAACACAGACAATGTATTGACGATATAATACAACCAACGGGACATAGTGCTTTTTCCACAGCCATTGCTTCCCACGATAACTGTGATACCCTCTATTTCGATATCAGCATGCCCTATAGCATGATAATTGTCTATATTAAATTTATACTTGCTCATTATTCAAACTATTTTAATGCAAAAAAACGATGTTTTTGTGTAACCTCCAAATTTTCATAGCACTTTTTACTGCCAAGGGTTCATAAAAGCCAGATTCCTATCACGAATATAAGTATAAAAGACTTAAAATGAGAGAATTTATTTTGGAAATCTAGATTTTATACCTATTTTTGCACATCAAAAAAGAAAAATAAAGAAAAAGTATGAATATCAAGGAGAATTATCAACAATATGTAAGCCGATACGCTGCTGAGGTGGCTGCCCTGAAGCGTAAGAATACGGGATTTATAACGGGCGAGCTGCTGGCTTTTGGCGGCATCCTCGCCTTCCTGATCTGCTATTTCGCAATAGATGGAGATACGCAGAACTATCTGATGGGGGCAGCGCTGTGCCTGATTGCCTATCTGGGAATCAGACGACTTGACGACAAGAACAAGGAGAAGATAGAGCATCTTTCGGCATTGCTCAAGGTTTATCAGGACGAAATCAAGGCTTTGGAGGGCGATTTCTCGCCTTTCGAGACGGGCGATTCCTATCAGAATCCGCAGCATCCTTATTCCTTCGACCTCGATGTCTTCGGTAAGAGTTCGCTGTTCAACCGCATCTGCCGAACCATCACATCGGGCGGTTCGGAGGCACTCGCCTGGAATCTTACCCGGGAAACGCCTCTGAGCCTGGAAGATATCAAAAGAAGAAGAGATTTGCAGAAGGAATTGGCTGGAGAAGGCGAAAACTGGCGAATGGAATTCCTGGCACTTGGCGAAAAAAACAGAAGTCAGACTGTGAATGGCAAGACGAAGAAGATTGATTCTGCTGCGGTGATGGATGCGATGCAGAAGGTTTCGAAGATGGAGGTGCCGGCATGGTTTGGGTCTCCGGTTTCGCTCGTTATCGGATGGCTGCTGATTATCGGAGTCATCGGTTCCGTGATTTTATCGATATGCGATATGGTTTCGGTGAATTTCGCCTTGTGGTGGGTGTTGGTTCAATACATGGTGGTGTTCTTCGTCTGCAAGCAAACACTTGATAAGATAGATAGCAATGGCGGCAAGCTTCGACATCAGCTCATCGCCTATGCCCAGATACTTCAGCTTATCAACAGGCGCAATTTCCATAGCGAATCAGGCAAGGAGATGCAGAATTCCCTGGCAGATGCCCTGCCTTCCTTTGCCCAACTGGAAAAGATATTGAAGGGGTATGACAGAAGAGGCAACTTCCTGGGTCTTTTCTTCACCGATGCCTTCATGCTGAGCGATTTCTTCCTGGTTCGCAGTTTCCTGAAATGGAAGAATACCTATATGGTGAAGATGGAGGAATGGATGCATATCATCAGCGAGATGGATGCAATAGTTTCGATGGCGAATTTCAGATATAATCATCCGGAGGCGGAAGAGGCGGAATTTGTTTCGGGAAGTCCGGAAGCAGATACAGATAGCGATGTTTCTGAAAATGCGGGAATCGGAAGTCCGGAAATCGTGTTCGAGGGTAAGAATCTCTATCATCCTTTCCTGGGTGCCAAGGCGGTGAAGAACGATTTCACCATCAAGGACGACAACTATTATATCATCACCGGAGCCAACATGGCGGGAAAGAGTACCTTCCTGCGTTCGCTGGGCGTGAACTATATCCTGGCAATAGCGGGTATGCCGGTGTTTGCGGATCAGCTGAAGATTTCACGTTTCAGATTATTCTCGAGCATGAGAACCACCGATGATTTGACGCATGGCATCTCTTACTTTAATGCTGAGCTGATAAGACTGGAGGAGCTGCTGAAGTTCTGCAGGAAAAGTGCTGAGGGAAAGTGCTGCAAGGAAAGTGGAGAAGACAATAAGGAACCACTCCGAACGCTGATTATTCTGGATGAGATTCTGAAGGGAACGAATTCATTGGATAAGCTGAATGGTTCGAGAAAGTTCCTCGAAGCCATTGCCAAGCAGCCGGTGAGCGGTATCATCGCTACCCACGATCTGGAGCTCTCCAAGATGGAGAATGATGCATCAGGAAAATTCCACAACTATTGTTTCGAGATAGATTTGGGCACGGATGTTACCTATACTTATAAGATACAGAAGGGTGTGGCAAGAAACCAGAATGCCACCTTCTTACTGAATAAGATTCTGGAGAAATATTAGAATAAAAAGAGAAACTCCCGATAGTTTGATCAGTTTCAAATTATCGGGAGTTTTTCTTTTAAAGAATACATTATAACTCAACGCTATCCAGGCGGAATTTGAGCAAACCGGCTGGTACCTTTACCATTACCTCTTCACCTGCCTTCTTACCCAGAAGGGCCTTGGCGATAGGCGATTTGATGGAAATCTTGCCACTATGAAGATCTGCCTCGTGAGGATTTACTATGGTATAATTCATGCTGCACTTGTTGGCGAGATTAGTAATCTTAATCTTGCTCAACAAGCCAACGGTATCGCTTTTCAGGCGAGACTTGTCGATGACACGGGCATTCTCCAAGACCTTCTGCTTGAAGCTGATGCGGCTCAAAAGCTTGCCCTGCTCACGCTTGGCTGCATGATACTCGAAATTCTCACTGAGGTCGCCCTTATCGCGAGCCTCAGCTATCGCATCGCGAACGGCTGGCAACTCTACGTTAACCATGTGTTGAAGTTCGGCCACGAGCTCATCGTAACCTTCCTGAGACATATATTCCATTTTCTCTGATAATCTTAATGAATGATGTTTTTAATTTTCGGGGTGCAAAGTTACTAGTAATTCATGAAAACACCAAACATTTTTGATAAAAAGTAAATAAAAAAAGAGAAGATGTGCAGCCATGACAGACAACACATCTTCTCCTTGAATATATCATTATCCCCAAACTTCTTCTGAAATCTCTCTCACCAGATCTATCTTTGCCCACTGCTCAGCATCGGTCAGCTTATTACCAATCTCGCAAGAGGCGAAACCGCATTGAGGACTGAGACTGAGCCGATCGAGGGGGATATATCTGGCTGCTTCTCGGATGCGGGCGATGACCGTAGCCTTATCTTCCAACACCGGAGATTTGGAGGTTACCAGCCCCAGCACCACCTTCTTGCCATCAGCCACATATTTCAACGGCTCGAAACCACCCGAACGCTCATCGTCATACTCCAGATAGAAGGTATCTACATCTTCATGAGCGAAGAGATAAGGAGCTACGGCATCGTAGGCACCCTTGGTGGCATAGCAGGAATGATAATTGCCACGGCATACGTGGGTGTTGATGGTCAACCCCTCAGGTTTGCCCTCGATGGCAAGATTGTTCACCTTCAGATATTGCAGGGCTTCCTGCTCAAGGGTGAAACCTGTGCCCACCTTAGCCTTCCAGTAATCGCTATCCACAATCATTCCCCAGGTGCAGTCATCCAGCTGGACGGTACGACAACCGGCTGCATAAATCTCCTGGAAGAAGGTGCGGTAAGCCTGGGCAATATCCTCAATCAGTTGGGTGGTGTTAGGATAGAACTTGCGGGTATTCTCGGCATTCTTGCCACGGAACAGTTCGGCAAGGAACTGAGCCGGAGCAGGAACCGTCTGCTTTGCCTCGAAGATATATTCGCCATTGGCATCCAACTCCTCAAACTGCTTTACAAAGAGGAAATCCTTGATAAAAGGATGATTCTCGCCGGTAATCTTGCCGGTCAGTTGGATAGAACCCTTGGTTGTCTCCTCGCCATGAAACTGGTAGCCATGCTCCAGTTCGATATGCTCCACGCCATTGAATCCCCACATAAAGTCGAGATGCCAATAGCTGCGGCGGAACTCGCCATCGGTGATATAAGGCAGGCGATGCGCCTTCTGCTGACTGATGACCTCAGTAATCAGCCGGTCTTCTACGGCGCGAAGGTCGGTGGCAGAAATCTTGCCATCAGCAAACTTAGCTCTCGCTTCCTTCAACTCTGCAGGGCGCAAATAGCTGCCCACTGCCTCAAAATGTATATTTCTTACGTTGCTCATATTTTTATCTCCTTATTATTATTTGATGTGAATGACTCTTTATCCTGTCATTACCGATGAATGACGCTTTGCATCCGGAATTGCGGGTGCAAAGGTAAGAAGAAGAATTTTATTTGCCAAATATTCTCCGTAATTCAGAAAAATATACTATCTTTGCAGCGAATTAAGCAAATCAGCAGAATATTATTCTGTAAGAATCAGTAAAAAACGAAATAAAGAAACAATGACAACAGAAGAAAAACTTGATGAAACAGACATCAGAATACTGAAGTTACTGCAGCAGAACTCCCGACTCACCGTAAAGGAACTTGCCGCAAGAGTACACCTCTCCCCTTCTCCTACCTTCGAGCGGCAGAAGCGGCTGGAACGCGAGGGATACATCCAGCGATATGGAGCCATCGTAGACCATCACAAGTTGGGGCACAACGTAATCGTGCTCTGCAATATCCGGCTCAAGCAGCATACCCATGACCTGATTCAGCAATTCATGGATACCGTGCAGGCCATCGACCAGATAACGGAGTGCTACAACACCACCGGCGATTATGACTTCCAGATTAAGGTATATGCCCGGGATATGAAAGCCTATCAGGACTTCATGCTCAACACCCTGGGAAACATCGACTGCATAGGAAGTCTGCACAGCATCATCGTGATAGGAGAAATCAAGGATTCGCATTATATACCCGTAGCAAAATAAGGAGAAACGTGATGAAAGCAAAAAATATATTGATGATATACCTGTTTATTTCCGGACTTTTCTGCCTCCCATCCAAGGCACAGCAGCCTGGAGAAAACGTCAGTTCTCAAACCATCAGAAAACTGGGCGAGAAGCATTTCTTCTCCATCTCTACTATTCCCGATGATATCTTCCGCCTGATGCAGGGCAAGACATACAAGAAGAACTGTACCGTGGCAAGAAGCGAACTGAGATACATAAGATGCCTGCACGTAGACAAGGACGGCAGAAACATCGTAGGAGAGATGGTGGTGAACAGGGCGATAGCCACAGATGTGCTCGACATTCTGAAAAAGCTCTACGAGGCGAAATATCCGATAGAGCGGATGAGACTCATTGACTACTGGGATGCCGACGATGAAAGGGCGATGAGAGCCAACAACTCCTCCTGCTTCAACTTCCGCTTCATCTCGCATACCCATACGGTATCGAAACACGGAAGGGGACTGGCCGTAGACATCAACACCCTCTACAATCCTTACCACAAACGACTGAAGAACGGCAAAGAAGTGCTGGAACCTGCCACCGCCCGTCCCTATCTGGACCGCAGCAAGAACCACGCTTATATGATAAAAAAAGGCGATCTCTGCTACCGGCTCTTCAAGGCAAAAGGATTCCGATGGGGAGGTGACTGGAAACACAGCAAGGATTACCAGCACTTCGAAAAATAGAAATGCAGGAAAGAACAGCCAGCAAGGAAAGGACATAAAAAAAGACTATGCCTATGTTACATCATTTCTTTAGTAACTATGGCATAGCCTTTTATTATCCTAACGATCTTTTTTATATGTAATACAAATTTAATTCACCTACTACAGCCTTTTTATAATACATTGTAACTAGCTGTACCAGACAGAATTATATTCTCTACGTTCATCGTCCTCATTATAGAGGTTCTCATATTCAAGGTTCATAGCCTCGAATGATTCCAGTGTCTGTTTCATGATAACTCCTCCTCTATTTATTAAGTTCAACTTTTAATATGGCAAAATTACTAAAAAAAACAGATTTCTGATGTCAATATTTCAGAAAACTTTTGTATTTTTGCACCATCTCTGCACATCAGGGGCAAAAAGTGCAAAAAAACAGCTCTGTTCAAGAGCCATGCAAGATAAAAAACAAGAAACAAGATGAAGATATTACATACTTTACGACTCGACAGAATGAAGTGGCGCCACTGGGTACTGCTGCTGTTGCTCATCCTCGTCACCCTTACCAAGATGATTCCTCTCTGGGGAGTTATCTACACCTACCATGTTTATCCCGTTATCGGCAGCCTTCTTTCGCCCATCTCGGGCATCTTTCCCTTTGCCGTGGGCGATATTTTCATAGCTCTCAGCATCGCCTGGGTCGTCCTCTATCCTATCTACGAGATGGGATTACGGAAGAAACTCGCCCGTCGGTTTATCTTTCTTGCTGCCAAGAGCGGCGGCTATCCGAAGAAAAAGGCGGTTTTCGGGAGGGTAATTGAATATCTGCTGTGGGTATATGTATGGTTTTATGCAGCTTGGGGACTGAACTATTCGCAGCCTGTTATCTATTATAGAGTTGGCATGCAGCCTGCTGAGGTTTCGGAAGAGAAGTTCCGGAAATTTGCCTACCAGTATGCTGACTGCCTCAACCTTTTGAGTGAAGAACGGAGAGGGAAGAGGGAAGAATTCAATTGTATTGTGGATGATAAACTGAAGAATCGGGTGCGGGATGCGGTTCTGAAGGAATATAACAAGATAGGCTATCGGGAGGGCATCAATCCGCCTTTCAACCAGCATCCGCATGCCAAGACGATGGTGTTTACGCCCATCAGTTCGATGTCGGGTGTAACCGGCAGCATGGGACCATTCTTCTGTGAATTTACGCTGAACGGCGATATTCTTGCACACGATTATCCTGCTACCTATGCCCATGAGTTTGCTCATTTTCTGGGCATTGCCAACGAAGGAGAAGCGAATTTCTACAGTTATCTCGTTTGTACGGCATCGGCAGATAAGCTGGTGAAATTCAGCGGATATTACCACATTCTGCCCCATGTATTATATAATGTATTCGACATCCTCGGCGAAAAGGAAGGTGAGAAATATCTGAAACATATCCGTCCTGAGATAATCAGGCTGCTGAAAAGCGACCGCCAATACTGGCAAGGCAAAAGATGCAAGGCACTGGATGCTGCCCAGGATTTCTTCTTCGAACTCTATCTGAGAGGCAACCATGTAGAAGGCGGCAGAAAGAGCTATGCCGGCGTCATCGGCCTGATTCTGGCTTGGAAGGACAAGCAGGAAAAATCTCTTATGAAAAGATGATAGAAATAACTACATGAGAAAGAAAAGACGATTGGCGCGCGCTCTTGCACCAATCGTCGTTCGCATATATTTGAATATAGAAAGTAATCTTTTTTCCTTGTATAAGAGGACTAATATATTATTACGCTAAACCTATTCTGTTTTTTACTTCTGCTGTGCAGGTCTCTGCATTCTTGTTCCTGGTCTTCCATCCTTACCCTTTCCCTTGCGAGAACCTCTCTGGGCAAAGCGCTTCATCATCTGTCGCTCCAGTTCGTAAACACGCTGAATCTGCTGCTGGCTCAGGAACTGCGAATACTTCTTGTAGTATTTCTGACGGATATTGAGAATCTTTTCGCTCATCTCAAAACGCTGCTTGATTTCCTGTTCGGTTTGAGCATCCGTTTTCATTTCGCCCTTCTTGTGATGAGGGCGAGGACCTAAAGCCCATACCTCTTTCTGATAATCAGTATAGGTCTCGATAAACTTAGCGTTGGTCTTTTCATCAAGCCCCAAATTCCGAGAGATGTACTGAGCCTGCTTTTCTGCCAACTGTTCACGACTGAGGCGCTGCTTCTGGTTAGGCGCCTGTGCATATACATTTGTAGTAACCGTCATCATGGCGATGACCATCATTAAAATACCAAAAAATCGTTTCATAACTCTATCATTTTAAAATATTATTGAATCGGTTTAATTGTTGAGGAACACATCCTCCTGATATACAGAGAGAAGATAAGCCTGATCGGCAGAAGACAGCTGAGCGAAAGCCTTATCTACCTCCTGTATTCCGTTATTCACCTGTGAAGGCTGGGAAGAAGAGGCTGAGAAATCGATGTTGAGTACCAGAAGTACTGCCACCGATGCAGCCACAGCTATTGCAGCCGTCCAAATCACCTTCCTCAGAGATCGTTTCTTCGGCTGTATCCTGACAGGTGCCAGTTTGTCATTCTTCACCTGCTCCAGGATATTGGCTTCCATCTCCTTGAAGAATCCTTCTGGCGTAGAATAAGGCATCCGCTTACCCACCTTGCCGAAGTCAAACTTCCCGGTTTTGTTGAAATCAAAATTTGTATCCATATTCTTTTCCATTTTGAATAACCATTAAAAAACTCACAGAACTCTCACTTAATCGTTCGAATTCATGTACTTGATAATTTTCTCCTTGGCAACATGATAGCTTGCCTTGATACTGGCTGGCGTGGAATCAGCGACCTTCGCTATTTCGTCGAACCCAAGTTCATCGTAATATCTCATATTGAATGCCAGCTGCTGCTTAGGCGGAAGCGAGAGAATCGCTTTCTGCAGTTTTACTGCCACCTTATCATCGAAGTCGATATAATTATCTGCTGGGATGAGACTGACGCCCGTTGAATCTGATTCTAGAGAAACTTCTTCCTGTTTCCGTTTGCTGATGAGCCGCAGGGCCTCGTTGGTAGCGATGCGGTAAATCCAACTTCTCAGTGAGCAGTCGCCCCGATATTGATTGAACGAGCGATAGATTCTCACAAAAGTTTCCTGCGAAGCATCCTGTGCATCATCATGCGAAACCACCAATCGGCGTATATGCCAGTAAACCGGTTCCTGATACTTCATCATCAGCATTCTGAATCCGTTCTCCGGACATTCCTTCAGCGTATCCACTATGCCTTTGTCATTTACACTCATATTCGTTTATTTTCATGAACGTTACGATTATATGACCTTCCAAAATGGGAAAAGTAAAAAGCGGGATGCATTTTTTCGATACCTGCTTAATTTTTCCTCCTCTTTTCTCTTTTAATATCATAGAGAAGAGAAAAAAGGGAGCTATTTCTCCGCTTTCTCAAAGAAAAAGTATATATTTGCAAACGGATTGCGGATATCAAAAAGATATATCGATATGAAGAAAGAAAAGAATTTTTCAGAAACTGATTTTCACCGACAACCAGTTTGAGCACAATCTTTACCAGACGATAGAGGACATCGGCAATTTCTATTATGGCAGAGACAGCAAGAACAGCATCATTCTGAAGATGCTCTATATAGAGGGATTCAAGGGCAAGGACGTAGCCGCCCAGTTGAGCATATCCCATTCTGCCGTTACCCAGCGTTGCCAGAAGATGATGCACGATGTAGTGATTCCTTATTTCAAGAGATACTTCGATGCATCGGAATACGGAAGCTACCTGTCGTCCGCGGAGGAAGACACCTGTATCGAAAGTGCTCCGAAGATGTCGATGCCGAGAATGATGTCCGAGTGCATGCGCTGCGAGGAAGCGACTGATAATGGCAATAACATATTTAATAATAAGAAGAATATGGAAGATATGAAGAAGGGAAGAATCACTCCTAGCTGGATTGATTCATTAAAGGAGAACGAGATTTTTGTGTTTGGCAGCAATCTGGCTGGCATGCATGGTGGTGGAGCTGCCCGCATTGCCCGCCTGCATTTCGGTGCCGTCATGGGCAAGGGTGTAGGCTTGCAAGGTCAGAGTTATGCCATCCCTACGATGCAGGGCGGCGTGGAAACCATCCGTCCATACGTGGATAGATTCATCGCCTATGCCAAGCGACATCCCGAGAAGCATTTCCTGGTAACCCCAATAGGTTGCGGCATCGCCGGTTTCGAAGCCGAAGACATCGCCCCATTGTTCGAGAAGGCAAAGGAGATGAAGAACATCAGCTTGCCGGAGAGTTTCTGGGAGGTGATAGAATAAAGTTATAGAGAATTAGTAGCTTATGTTAGGAGCAATAATAGGAGATATTGCTGGCTCAAAATATGAGTTCAACAATACGTTTGATTATGATTTCGAGATGTTCGGCGAGGGATGCGACTTCACCGATGATACCATTTGTACGGTGGCGATAGCCGATGCGATACTGAACGGACGAAGCTATCAGGAAAGCCTGCTGGATTGGTGCCGCCGCTATCCTTCTCCAAAAGGAGCGTATGGCGGAAGATTCGCGGGGTGGATTCGTTCTCTTGATCCGCAGCCATATAATAGTTTTGGCAATGGTTCGGCAATGCGAGTATCGCCAGTGGCTTGGCTATTCGATGACCTGTCGCAGGTTTTGGAAGAGGCAGAGAAAACGGCTCTTCCTACCCATAACCATCCCGAAGGAATCAAGGGAGCCAAAGCCGTGGCTCATGCCATCTGGCATTTCCGCAAGAGCAGATTCTCAGAAGAATCTAAGGAGAGTAAAGATAAGAATTCTAAAGAATCTGATGATAAGGCAATGAAAGCCTTCAAGAATATCGCCCGCAGCTATTACGAGGATTTCGATACCCGAGATTATCCGAAAGGCAAATTCGATGAAACCTGCATGGATGCCGTGCCATTATCCTTCTATCTCCTCTCGCAAGCCTCATCCTTCGAGGATGCCATCCGCCTAGCCATATCTCATGGCGGCGATAGCGATACCATCGGAGCCATCGTTGGCTCCATCGCCGAAGCACGATTCGGTATTCCGCAAGAAATGAAAGAGAAGACAATCTCTTTTCTTCCGGATGATATGAGAGAAATATCGGCTAGAATATAGTGTTACCACTAGGCTCAGCAAAGCTGCTGACTGCAGTCAGCAGACCTGCCGACTAGGCTCGGCAGACCTGCTGAGCCTAGTGGCAACTGCTGAGAAGGTATCTTCTGGAACCCGAGGAGTAATGTCTTTCAACTCACGAAGACGCTTGCATCAACCTATTGAGTTGACTCCTTTATCCCATCGAGCCGACTCCGTCATCCAGTAGAACCAACTCATTCTACTAAATCAATCCTATCTACAACCTTCTCCAGGCAGTTAATCATTATGATACTGCTTATCAGAAATCGTGGTCACAATAGCACTCAGCTGCTGCATTTTCTCCTCATTTATTTCCTGCACATAATTTTTTTTTTCGAAAAAACTTTTTTCGTGTGCGTATAAACTCGACGCTAAATCTAAAAAGAATCTGATACAATACCTTATAGATACCCCAAAAATTACGTCCCGACGTAGACTTTACTACATGGCGACGTAATCTTTCCTACGTCCCGACGCAGAGATTCCTACATCGCCATGTAATTTCAAGGATAACGGGAAAAGAAAGATGTATTGAAACAATTTGCTGGCAAATGCGAAATAAAGCCCAAATTATTTGGTGTTATCGAAGAAAAACTATAACTTTGCCACCAATAGAATTTATCAAACAATATAATTTATGACAAACCATGATTTTTGGATGTCCATCAGTGACATAATCAATGAAGGATTTACATCTGAAGGTCTAGCAAAATTAGATGATTATGCAGAACAATTCAGTACTGGAAAGATCTTATATAAACGATTTTCACCGTCAGAGCAGCTTGGCTGCGTTAAAGGGGGAACAATACATGTTATTGCATCCTTACTCGCGGGAGCAGAAGTTGGCACAGATCAACTCTCTGCGCCAGAACAACAGAATCAAAAAGTAAGCTGAAAAGCAGTATGAAAAACACGCAACATACTGCTTTTCTCTATCCTTAGTTTATTTTAATATTTAGCTTTTCGTAAATGTAAGTTCTGTATCACCCTCATCCATTAAGCATACAGTACAAATCATCGTATTACCTTTGATAGAAACAATCTTAAAGCGCTTGCAAGTTTGCCAATCAGTTTCATCCCCTGAAGAATAGGAATCCTTAATAATCAAAATGTTGGCATTCAATTCATATTTAGTAATTCCTGAATAAGATTTCCAAGTCCCTGCATCATAATCATACCAAATGCAACCACCATTAGCATTGAGAGAAAATCTAAATTTATCATCACTTTCAGGACTTTTATCTACAGTGATATGGCTTTCATCCTCATCATCAGCCCAATACCACCCCTTAATATGCGTAAGTTCTCATGTACCAACGATGTTGGTCTTAATATCACCAGTAGCCGGAGTGTCGTCATCATCCGAAGATGAACAAGCGGTGACAGTCTTTTTACTACCTTATCATCGAAAAAATGTATGATTTAACATTCGTTATCATCGAAAA
>ENA-OZER01000079-OZER01000079.1-human-gut-metagenome-genome-assembly--contig:-NODE-79-length-26654-cov-76.631302_pt1 | contig 26654 bp, 18 predicted proteins | sample MGYA00244612_ERZ653622 | MGnify/ENA primary metagenome ERZ653622 (study PRJEB26926, sample SAMN06164924) | human gut metagenome | biome: ENVO:00009003; feature: ENVO:2100002; material: ENVO:00002003... | reverse complement strand
ATTTGTTCACGAAAAGTCTTACTACGTGTGAGCCGATGAAACCAGCACCGCCCGTGATAATGATATTCTTCATTTCAATTAATAATTTATAATTAATAATTATTTTGCTGCCGCCAATTCAGCGATGCACTTCTTCAAACTGTCAGTCCAGTATGGCACCTTAAATCCGAAAGTCTGCTTCAGCTTACTCTTGTCAAGTACAGAGAAGTGAGGACGCTTCACTGGGCTTGGGAACTCCTCGCTGTAGCAAGGCTGTATATCGCAAGTATTTCCGCTCAGTTCGCAGATAATCTTAGCGAAATCAAACCAAGAGCAGACACCCTCATTAGAGAAGTGGTATATGCCCGTCTTATCCAACTGGTCAGTTTCGATGATATGTGAGATGACAGCAGCCAGGTCGCCAGCATAAGTTGGAGTACCCACCTGGTCGAAGACCACCTTCAGGGTGTCGTGGCTTGCCGTGAGACTCTGCATAGTCTTCACGAAGTTCTTACCCCACTGCGAGTAGAGCCATGCTGTACGGATGATGATATGCTTGCATCCTGTAGCTTCAATACTCTTTTCGCCTGCAAGTTTCGTTTTACCATATACCCCCAAAGGATTCGTTTCCCAATCTTCACGGCAAGGTATATTCTTATCGCCCTGAAAAACATAGTCGGTAGATACATGAATCAAAGCACCATCTACCTCCTTCATAGCCTGTGCCAAATTTCCCGCAGCAGTATTGTTGAGCAGATTAACCAGATCGTAATCTGTTTCAGCCTTATCTACGTTGGTATAAGCAGCGCAGTTAACAATTACCTGAATATCATTCTCCCTCACCTTTTCTCGGATAGCGTCAAGATTGGTGATATCCAGTTTTTCATAGCCTTCAGCCACATCGGTGAAGACAAACTTGTGATTGCTTTTTTGGGCACAGATTTGCATTTCATGTCCCAATTGACCATTAGCGCCTGTTACTAATATATTCATTGTTTTAATATTTTATTCAATATAATATTTTAAAGTCTACTTACCATTTCCCTCTACACATGAAGAAAACTGATTTTTTCTCTCGAAATCTATTTCCTACTACCTATATATATAAATCCATTCATCTATATATAAATATGTGGCAAAGGTAAAAAAAAAAAATGAGTTGACCAAAAAAAAGAAAAGAAAAGAGAAGAAACTAACATATATTAAACAAAGACCGCCACACTTTTTCACAAAAGCATGGCGGTTTTCCCTAAAACATAATAGATAAGCTTTGCCTTTAAGGGCAAACTTGAATCATCAAGTAGCCTAGTCTATTACCAATCCTTTTTTCCCTAATATAAACTAAACCTGTTTTCCTATTTAAATCAACATACTAAATCAACAAAAGGAATTTTCTTTATCATTAAATACTTTTAGAAGACTTGAAGTGGTAATTAAACCATAAAAACTACTGTTTTCTGATTTCGGTTGCAAAATTATATCATTTTTTTCAAAGTTGTATACCTAAGTAGTATTTGGGTAAAAAATCAGCCTACTAAAGAACTAGATAACTTCTTAAGAATCAGAGGCTTAAATATATTAACTATTTTTATCTAAAGTAAATGGCATTATATGAAAGGAAATTTGTATCTTTGCACCACAAAACGGACAAAAGGACGAAAATAACATTTAAAAGACGATTTTGTTATAATTATAAAGAAGCATTAAAGATGAAACTACTTATATATTTACTTCTTTTGCTTACTATGCCATTGGCTGCTCAAGGCAAAACGGACGAGAAGACTTTATTGGATTGTATTGACAAGATGATTGAAAACGACCAATATTATCAGGGAATCAAGGAAAAGGAATTGAAACATCTGAAGCGGCAAGCTTATGAAGCTGAAGACGACCAAACCCGACTACTGTTTCTTGACAGCATATATCATGCCTATAGTACTTACCGCTACGACTCAGCATACGCATATATGAAACAGGGGCTTGAATTGGCAGAAAAATGTCATAACACCTATTATATATTACGTAACCAGATAAACCGGGCGTCCATACTCTCGGTGAGGGGATTTTATGGCAAAGCAGAAAGCTTACTCCAATCGCTCAATCCTGATGAGATGCCATACCAGCTGAAGCAATACTATTACTTCACATACGCCTGGCTCTACAACTATTGGGAATCATACGCCAAGAACTCAGATTATGCCGAAGAATTCCGTGCCCAGAAGAAACATTATATGACCCTTCTGATACAGAGTTTCAACGAAAACAATAAGCATAACGTCTTCTATCAGTATCTCATGGGCGAATACGCCTATCTCCACAACCCTACCAGCAAGGAATCGCTCAACTATTATCTGAAGGCACTGAAGATGTCGCCAGCCAAATCCCGCATACATGCCATGTCGGCTTATGGTATAGCCAGATATTACAAACATATAGGCAAATTCGACCATTACGAGAAATATCTTGTAGAGGCATCCGTGAGCGATGGATTGTGCCAGCTCAAAGAAACGATTGCGCTTCAAAAGCTAGCCTACTACATCTTTAAAAAGGATGCGAGTAACAGTAAGAGAGCTGCCAAATTTATCCAGCACACGATGGAAGATGCACAGTTCTTCAACAACCAACTGCGCATGATGGAGATTTCCAACATCCTTCCAGTCATCGCTTCAGCCAACCAGCAGGCTGCCGAGCGCTCTCGTACCCGCTTTCTTTGGGGGTTCATTGGTGTAAGCATAGCGCTGGTCATCATCCTCATCCTCTCCTTAGTCAACAACCGACAGAAGAACAAGCTGAAGAAAAACAAGGCTGAGATTGAAGAACAGAACGAGAAGCAGAAAGAGATGAATGCACAGCTCACCGAACTGAACCAGCAGCTGATAGAGACCAATATCAAGCGAGAGACCTACATGCGCCTCTTTATGGACATCAGTGCGGCTTATATCAGCAAATTATCAGATTACCGCAAACTGGTAAGCCGTAAGATCAAGGCAAACCAGACTGCCGATTTGCTAAAGAGTCTCAACACTCATAAATTGGAAGAAGAGGAATCACAGATGTTCTACAACCGGTTCGATAAGGCATTCATGGAGTTGTACCCGGGTTTCGTTACAGAATTGAACAAGCTTCTGCTGCCAGAATGTCAACTGGAAGTTCCTACTACGCACGACCTGACCACTGAGATTCGCATCTTTGCCCTGATGCGACTGGGTGTAACCGACAGCCAGGAGATTGCCACCCTGCTGCATTACTCCACCCAGACCATCTACAACTACAAGTCAGGAATGCGAGCAAAGGCGATTAATCGAGATACATTCGAATCAGATATCAATCAGCTTTGCCACATCATTAATAGTTTATAGCATAAACCGCTTTGACAATCTTACTCAACGGCGCAGCCTCTATAAACTATTAACTGTAAACTATTAACTAGCTTCTGTGTATCACGGTTCCGTTAGCCTGATGCGTAGCAAGAACCAGAACCTCAGCTATTTGCACGTGTTCTGGAGCACTTGCAGCATAGAAGGCAACATCTGCCACGTCATCCCCGTTCAGAGGCTCTATGCCGCGGTAAACGTTGTCTGCGCGGTTCTGGTCACCATGGAAACGGATGTTAGAGAAGTTTGTTTCAACCAAACCCGGTTTCACATTAGTAACACGCACTTTCGTATGTGCCACATCAATACGCAAGCCGTCTGTAATAGCCTTTACAGCCGCTTTGGTAGCACAATATACATTACCTCCCGCATAAGCAGCATCACCCGCCACACTACCTATATTGATTACATGACCATGATTACGCTCCACCATACCAGGTACTATCAGGCGAGTCATGGTTAAGAGACCCTTGATATTGGTATCAATCATCTGGTCCCAATCTTCAAAATCGCCCTCATATTCAGGTTCCAGTCCACGTGCGAGTCCTGCATTATTGATAAGCACATCCACATTGCGCCACTCCTCAGGGATGTAATCCACCGCTTTCTTGGCAGCTTCACGGTTACGCACATCGAAAGCCAAGGCAAGCACCTCAACGCCCTCAGCCTCGAGTTCTTTCTTCAGGATTTCCAACTTTCCCGTGTTTCTACCTGTAAGAATCAGGTTATAGCCGCCACGGGCAAAACGACGTGCACAACCTTCGCCAATACCGCTTGTTGCGCCTGTAATAAGAGCAATTTTATTCATATTCTTTGATACTTTGAATTATACTTAGAACTTTTGATACTTTGAACTTTTATGATTAGCGAAGCAATTGAATTCTTCACTCTTCACTTAAAGAATAAGGACTCTGACCTCAGCATTCGCCATTTTCTCTATCTGGTTCATCGGACGTTTATAATAAACACTCTGGATAGCCTTGTTGATGATGCCATGCCCCACAGCAAGAACGGTCTGATCAGGATAAGTAATCTTGAGCCAGGTAAGGAAATTCTGGGCTCTTGATTTCATCTTTTCCAGCGTCTCTATGTTGTCCGGCCAATCCTTTGGGTCCTTCGGCAGGTCAGGGATGAATTTACCCGTAAAATCGCCCCAATCGCGCTCTCTGAGCAAGGGAGTGGTGACAACGGGATGCGAGCCGGCAATAATTTCACAGGTCTGTATACTGCGATAGAGATCGCTCGATACGAAAACATCGATAGGTGTACCGGCCATTTTCCTGGCCACTTCCTCAGCTTGCTCAATACCTTTCATATTGAGTTTTCCCGGTGTTTGTCCCTGCATAATTTGCGCCTTGTTATCCACCGTTTCACCATGGCGCACCAAATATAATTTTGTCATTGTCTTTACTTTTTCCGTCTATATCAAAAATGAGTTTTTACTTTTCCTAAGTCTATACTCCAGACATAGTTTTTACTTTCACTAAGTCTCTTTCCAAGACATCATGATTCTGATTTTGCTTACAAAATTACGGCTTTCTATCGAGACCAACAAATAATTTGCGTTAAATATAGCAATAATTAGCGTTAAATATAGCAATAATTTAAGTTTATATAAAAAACTTCTTGCTAGTTTCGGATTTCTTTCGTAACTTTGCCCCGAAATAACAAAATCAGTTTTAGTATGAAGGTAATACACAGTTCAATATTCCGCGCAGTATGCGCCATCATCGTAGGAGTCCTGCTCATCCAATATCGTGAGCAGACCGTCACCTGGATAACCATCGCCATCGGTGTTTTGTTTTTCCTTTCAGGTGTCATCTCCCTTGCCAGTTATTGGGCAGCCAAGCGCAATGCAGAGAAGATGCAGGGCCAGATTCTGTCTGATTCCAATGGTAAGCCTATCATGGGCATGATACCTAAATTCCCGCTTGTGAGTGTAGGCAGTCTTATCCTGGGATTGCTGCTTGCCCTGATGCCTCAGGTGTTTATCGCCTGGCTGATGTTCATCCTGGCATTCATCCTGATTCTGGGTGCTCTGACCCAGTTTGCCAACCTGGCTTCAGCAGCTAAGATGGGACGCGTAGGCATTCTCTTCTGGCTCTTCCCTTCAGCCCTTCTTCTGCTGGGTCTGCTCGCCATCATTAAGCCTTCAGCCATCGCCTCTGCTCCTCTTTTCATCATCGGTTGGGGTATGCTCATCTATGGAGTAGTAGAGCTTCTCAACGCCTTTAAAGTCTCCAACAACAAGAGAATCTGGCTGAAGAACCAGCAGCAGAAACAGAATTCAAAGGAGATTTATGTGGATGTAGAGGAAGTGAAGAACGAAGAGTAAAGCACGAAGAAGTCTACAGTATTTACTACTATCGAAGAAGTTCTGAGTAAAACAACGAAATCATTATATCATCATATATGAATAAAATTAAGTCTCTCTTTGCCTGGTCATGGCAAAAGTTTCGCGCATTCTGTACCTGGTACAAAGGATTGTATCAGGGCAGAGCGTGGTATACCAAGACCCTCGTTGCCTTGGCAAGTTGTATAGTCGCCTTCATCTTGTATCTGGGCGCAGTAGATATCAACTTCTTATGGCTCTTCGGCAAGTCACCTGGCTATTTCTCAGGCATCCTGGACCCACAGACCTCAGAGGCCTCTGAAATCTATTCGGCTGATGGAAAGCTCATCGGCAAGTATTTCAACGAAAATCGTACTCCGGTAGAATATGATGAGGTAACACCTGATTTCTTCAAGGCACTGGTAGATACCGAGGATGAACGATTCTACAAGCACATCGGTATCGATCCTATCGGTGTGTTTGCTGCTGCCAAGGATGCACTCCTCCATCATAACGGGCGCGGTGCTTCTACCATCACACAGCAGCTGGCGAAGAACATGTTCCGTGTACGGTCGCAATATTCTACCGGTTTGCTGGGCAAGATTCCTGTACTCCGCCTGCTCATCATCAAGAGCAAGGAGTGGATCATCGCGGTTAAACTCGAAACGGTGTTCAGCAAGAAGGAAATCATCACCATGTATGCCAATACAGTAGATTTCGGTAGCAATTCCTATGGTATCAAAACCGCTGCGAAGACCTACTTCAACACCACCCCTAAGGAGTTGACCACCGGTCAGGCTGCCGTGCTCGTGGGCATGCTCAAAGCTACCACCTACTACAACCCACGCACCAACCCGGAGAACAGTCTTGCACGCCGCAACACCGTATTATATAATATGGTGACACATGGCGATCTCTCAAAAGACAGATACAATGAACTGAAAGATGAGCCTATCAAGCTCGATTTCAAGGTAGAAGAAAACTACGACGGACAGGCTAAATACTTCCGTGAGGCAGTAGCCAACTACCTGAAAGACTGGTGTAAAGACGAAGGTTACGACCTCTATACCAGCGGTTTGAAGATTTATACCACCATCGATACCCGCATGCAGAAGTATGCAGAAGATGCAGCTCGCAAGCAGATGAAACAGGTACAGCAGAACTTCAACAACCACTGGAGCATCCGCCGTACCCAGGCAGGCAAAGGCAACTGGATGGGTCAGGATCCTTGGCAGGATGAGAACCACAACGTGATACCAAACTTCATCCAGGGCATTGCCGAGCGCCAGCCATTCTACAAGGCATTGATAGCCCGCTTCCCTAACAATCCCGACTCAGTAAACTATTACTATAAGGAGTGGGTTCACCCGGTTAAGGTATTCGATTATGACAAGGGCAGCATCACGATGAATATGACATCAGAAGACTCCATCAAGTATATGACCACCTTCATGCACTGCGCCTTTGTAGCCATGGAGCCACAGACCGGAGCAGTAAAGGCATGGGTGGGCGATATCGACTTCGACCACTGGAAGTATGACAAGGTAACAGCCGAGCGCCAGCCTGGTTCTACCTTCAAGCTCTTTGTTTATACCGAGGCGATGAATCAGGGTTTAACCCCTTGTGACAAGCGTCGCGACGAATATATCTCTATGGAGGTATACGATAAGAAGAAGCACGAGATGACCACCTGGCGCCCATCCAATGCCAATGGTTCGTTCTCGGGCGACAGTATCCCATTGAAGAGTGCCTTTGCCAAGAGTATCAACTCTGTGGCTGTAAGATTAGGACAGGAGATGGGCATCAAGCGCATCATCGAGACTGCCAAGAAGATGGGTATCAACAGTCCGCTGGATGACACCCCTTCTCTCGCCCTCGGTTCCAGCGATGTCAACCTCCTGGAGATGACATGCGCCTACAGCACCATTGCCAACAATGGCAAGCACCACGACCCGGTATTGGTTACCAAGATTGTAGACCACGATGGTAAGGTGGTTTACAAGGGCCCTACCGATTCCGAGCAGGTGATACCTTACAAGAGTGCCTTCCTCATGCAGCAGCTCTTACAGGGCGGTATGAAGGAGCCGGGAGGTACATCCCAGAGTCTCTGGGGCTATGTAGGCAACTACCGTGATACAGAGTTCGGTGGCAAGACAGGTACCACCAATAACCACTCCGATGCCTGGTTCATGTGTGTGAGCCCTAAGCTCGTAGTTGGTGCCTGGGTAGGAGGCGAATACCGCTGTCTCCACTTCCGCACCGGAGCCTTGGGTCAGGGATCCAGAACCGCTCTTCCTGTGTGCGGTTACTTCCTTCAGAGTGTCTTTGGCGACCCAGCCTTCCAGCAGTATCACGGCAAGTTTGACAAGCCACATGACAGCGATATCACCCGCGATATGTACATCTGTGCAAGTTATGCACCAAAGCCAAAGGTAGATACCACCAAGGTAGACAGTACCGTCTTCCAGGAAGAGATCGTTCTCGATGACGAAGGCAACCCTATCATCCGCGAGGTTCCTGCCAAGAAGGCAGAAGACGAATCTGCCACCGGTACTGCCACTACAGAAGAAAAGAAAGAGAAGAAGAAGGCTAAGCCAACCGAGCAGCCTATCAACTTCGATGATCTTTAAATTTAGTTTATAGTTTATAGTTTATAGCGGCTACGCCGTTTAGCAAGAAGGCGATTTAATGTGGCTTATGCTATAAACTATAAATTATAAACTATAAATTAAATACAATGATTGATCTCGACAACCCGGAGTTGCAGAATGCACTCCAAATCATACAGTTTACCCGTCGTTCGCTTTTCCTTACCGGAAAGGCGGGGACGGGTAAATCTACTTTTTTACGTTATATAGCCGCTAATACCAAGAAGAAACATATCATTCTTGCCCCAACAGGCATTGCGGCCATCAACGCCGGAGGAAGCACGCTCCACAGCTTTTTCAAGCTTCCTTTCCACCCGCTGCTACCCAACGACAGCATGTATTCCGTCCGCAACATCCGCAACACCCTGAAGTATAATTCAGAGAAGATAAAGATTATCCGCGAGGTAGAGCTCATCATCATCGATGAGATCAGTATGGTTCGTGCCGATATCATCGATTTCCTGGACAAGATATTGCGGGTATATTGCCGCAACATGCGAGAGCCTTTCGGGGGCAAGCAGCTGCTTCTGGTGGGCGATATCTTCCAGCTGGAGCCTGTGGTAAGAGAGGACGACCGCCGTCTGCTCAGCCCCTTCTACCGCAGCAGTTTCTTCTTCAATGCCAAGGTGTTCGAATACTTCAAGCTCGTGAGCATTGAACTCAAGAAGGTATACCGTCAGAGCGATCCTGTTTTCATCAGCATCCTCGACCATATCCGCACGTCTCAGGTGCCCATGCAGGATCTCCAGCGCCTTAACCAGCGCGTGGGAGCCCAGCTCGATGAGAGCGATTCCAAACTTGCCATCACCCTCTCTACACGCCGCGATACGGTAGATTACATCAACGACAGCCAACTCCAGCGTCTTCCGGGGGAGCCTTGCCTCTTCCGTGGCCACATACAGGGCGAGTTTCCGGAGAGCAGTCTCCCTACCCCTATCGAGCTTTACCTCAAGACGGGGGCTCAGGTTATCTTCATCAAGAATGATATCGAGCATCAGTGGGTGAATGGCACGCTGGGCACCATCATCGGTTTTGATGAGGATGAGGATGCCAGGATTTATGTGCGCACCGAGGAAGGCAAGGATGTGATGGTGGAGCCTGCGGCATGGAGCAACATGAGATACCATTTCAATGAGGTTGAGAAAAAGATTGAGGAGGAAGAGATTGGCAGATACGAGCAGTACCCCATCCGTCTGGCTTGGGCGATAACGGTTCATAAGAGCCAGGGCCTCACCTTCAACCAGGTGAAGATTGATTTCACGGGTGGTGTCTTTGCGGGCGGACAGACGTATGTTGCCTTGTCCCGCTGCACCAGTCTCGAGGGCATCAGTCTTCAGGAGCCGTTGCGTCAGAGTGATGTTTTCGTGCGCAATGATGTCAAGCAGTTTGCCCGTCATTATAACGACCAGAGCACCATCAACACAGCGCTTACCCAGAGTAAGGCCGACAAGCAGTATCATGATGCCGTCAAGGCCTTTGACAGGGGCGATATGCAGTCGGCTCTCGACAACTTCTTCCTTGCCATCCACAGCCGTTATGATATCGAGCAGCCGCTTGCCAAGCGTTTCATCCGCAGAAAGCTGAACAGGGTGAACGAGCTTCAGGCAGAGAACGAGCGGTTGCGCGAAGAAATAAGAAAGAAGGATGAAGAGAAGGAGAAGCAGCAGAAGTTCCTCAAGCGCCTTGCCACGGAGTATGTGATTATGGGGAAGGAGTGCGAAAAAGAGGGAATGAAAGAGGCTGCCATCATGAATTACCGCAAGGCCCTTACCCTTTATCCTGAGCACCCGGAGGCGAAAAAAAGGCTTTTAAAAGTAAAAAGGTAAAAAGCAATATAGATAAAACAAAAAAACAGGCAAAATCACTTGCCTGTTTTTTTGTTTTATCTATAAGCTGAAAAGCTTTATCAACTGGAAACTTTCAACTATAAGCTATCATCTAGTACCATTGTACAGCGTTCGAATAACCGCTGCGCTTGTCGTATTTCAGCGCATCTGTCAGGGTGGCTGCGTTACAACGGAAGGTGAAGTTGTAGCTCGTATATGGAGCGAGAACCACAGAACAGCTCATGTTAAAACAGTGAAGATCACGAGCCAGACTGGCGGTGGTCATACTGATCTTGTGGTTGTCAAAATCATAACCGGATGAGAAACTGATGTTCCAGCCATCACTGATTCTTACGTTACCACTCATGTTTAGAGTCTGGGTAAACTTATATGCATAGCGCATCGTCTTCTCATTGAACTTTTCTCTTCGCGTATCCTCGCGCATTGTTACACCATAACCGAAGGTCAGCGACCATGGCATCTTAAACGCCATATAACCATCTGAATCCGTTTCAGCCTTGCCGCCCTTCTTGGCTGCCGTCTTACCCTTCTCCATGCTGTCGTCTACGTTGCTCTCGATGTCGGTATCCAGACCTTCATCGTCATCATCATTGCGCTGGCTGTCCTTCTTATCATCCTCATCATCGCCCCCGCCAAAGAGTTTCTTCAGCTTCTCCGGGTTCAGTGTGAACGAGAAGTTTTGCGACATCCCCTGGAATCGTCCGAACCTGCCCTTGCCCCACTCCGTATGGGTACCCACATAAACATTGTTCTGGTCGTCCAGCTCGTAGGCATAGGTGGCAAACACAGCGTTCATGTTGAAGGTATAGTTCTTCCACCACTTCAGTCTGAGGTTGATATTCATATCGCTCCAAGGGCGAACCTTGGCTGCGGTATTGTAACTCATGTTGATGTCGAACGCATCGATGATACTGAGTTTCTTGTATCCGGTAGAGTCCTTATCACTCTTCACCTTCATCTCGATGTTGTTGCCCAGGGTAAACGAGATATTACCACTCTTACCCTTGCCCGGCGCACCGTAAAGGGCATTGGCATACTTCGAGTAGCTCACCAGTGATACGTTTCCGTCGGCATCGGTCTTCTGGTAGGTGTCCCAGTAGCCGTAGCGTGAAGCTCCGAAGTCTGGGGCATAACTGAAGCTCACCGTAGGAGTAAACACGTGGCGCACAGCCTGTATTTTATCTCCGAAGAGCTTGCGGCTTGGTATGTAGAAACCATAGAGTTTGGTAGAGAGACCTACGCTCATGTTCCAGTTATATACGTTGTTGAAACCGTAGATGGTATCACATTTCTCCGTTTGGCTGGCTTCATCCCATGATCTCTCCACCTTGTTGGTATACATACGGTCAGTGAAATTGAACGATGGGTTCACATTGAGATATTTGAAGAGCGTGAATGTAGCGCTCACCGGTATCTGATGCTGCCATCCGTTGCGCCAGTCCTTGATGAGTGAACTGTGCATCAGCTTATTCTCTTTGGTATTGATGCTGTTAGAGATGTGTCCCGTATAGCTCATGGCTATCTTCTCGTACCATTTCTCATCGCCCACCATCTTCTTTCTTCTGAACGGATAGAAGCGGGAGATGCTGATGTTGAGGTCGGGCAGCGTCATGGCGATGGATGAATCGCGCATGTTCTGCGAGAGGTTGGCGGTGGAACTGAGCGTCATACCGATGCTTGAGAACGAAGTGCTCCAGTTAACAGATGAGGTTCGCGTACTCTGCGTCATCGTCTGCGGATTGTAGAGCGAATTGAGGTTGTTGCGTTCGTAGCTCGATGTGGCGAAGTTCACACTTGCCGAAAGCGAACTATATGGGCTTGCCTTGCTGTCCTGGCGGTGGCTCCATTGCAGTTTGAAGCTCTCCTGCTCGGTAAAGTCTGGCATTCCCTTGTCGCCGTTCTTCGTATCCTGGTAACTGAAGAAGAAGGAACCCGAGTATTTGTATCTCTTTCGGTAGTTGCTGGCTGCCGAGAGTCCCCACGATCCCTTGGTATAAATCTCGCCCAGCAGCTTCAGGTCCCATTTATCGTTCATGGCGAAATAATATCCGCCATCTCTGAGATAGAATCCTCGTGCCGTTTCATCGCCGTAGGTTGGCATGATGAAACCGCTGCTGTAGCTCTTGGTGAACGGGAAGAAGCCGTAAGGGATGGCAAGCGGCATAGGCACATCGCACACCACGAGATAGGCTGGTCCGAATACCACATCCTTGCCCGGCCTTACCTTGGCTCGGGAGAGCGAGATGTAGAAGTCGGGATGCGGATCATCACAGGTGGTATACCTTCCGTGCTGCAGATAGATGACTCCCGATGAGTCGCGTTTCGACTTCATACCGGTCAGGAATCCATCTTGCTGTTCTGTATATACATTATTAATAAGGGCCTTCTTGCTCTTGAAGTTGAATTTGATGGTGTCGGTATCATAGGTGTCGCTACCCATCTTGAAGACAGGTTTGCCCTTGATGCCTCCCTCCACCGTACTGTCGGGTGTACCCATCGCCTTCACGTTGCTCTTGTCCATATCCATGGAGATGCGGTCGGAACTGAGGTCCATGTTGGTATACTTCACGTTGGAGTTTCCGTAGAGATATGCCACCTTGTTCTTGGCATCATATACGAGAGAGTCGTCCGCCTGATAGTTAACCGGTGCGTCTACTCCACCCTGTTTCTTTCTGGCGATACTGTCAAGGCGAATACTGTCATCCACCACTTTATTATGTTTCCATATAGCTTTCTGCAGCGAGTCCATCTGCGTGGTGTCGTCAGCCTGTTTCAGCTTGGGCTTTATTTCGTTACCCAGCGAGTCTACGAACACACTGTCCCCCACGCTGTCAACGGTTTCCGTCTTCTCCGTTTTCTTCTTTTTCTTTTTCGAATCGGGCGTACCTGGGTTAGCCACCATCATACACGAGATGGCAGCGAGCAGCAGCATAGCTATCGTCGATTGTTTTCTCATTCAATAAATTAGAATTCTATTCAAACATGCGTTCCCATTGCTGGAAGCGTTTTACTCCTTCCTCTCCGAACTTCATGAGACTTTTTTCTGCTTTCTCAATTGTTTTTTCCCGGTCGAGGTGAGTTTTGCTGAAGAATTTATCAGCGTAGCAAATCACCTTCTCCTCCATGGTTTCCGGCAGGAAATCCTGATGTGGCAGGGGCAGGTTCTGTGCTATGATCTGTGCCTCTGTGATGCCTGCACCGGTATGGCGCTCACATACGCGGGCATGTCGCTCATATCCTTCCTTGCGCAGGATTTCTGCTCCCAGTCGTCCATGGCAGATGTAGGGCTGCGAGCCGAAACACTGTATGCCTGGGGCATCGGTCATGAAGATGCCGAGGTCGTGGAGCATAGCTGCTTCTTCGATAAACTGGGCATCGAGTTGCAATTCGGGATGATACGAAACAATCTGTAGCGCTTTTCGCGCTACAGATTGGCTATGTGTAATGAGGATATGCCGAAGCTCATTATCCTCAGGATAATACTTATCAATAATAGCTTGATAATTCATTTCTATTATATTTACTCAGCATCGCGCTCGATGTAAGCGATAACATCGCCCTTGCGCACCTTGCTGCCCTGCTTGGCATTGATTTCTACGAGCTTGCCGCCCAATGCAGCTGGGATGGTTTCAAACTCGCCCCAAGGAGCCTGGATATAGCAGAAGGCATCACCTTCTTTATATTCCTTGCCGATGTATGGCTCTACAGCTGGTTGGCACTCGCCCTCGCCCTGGAATTCCCAGAAGAGCTGGCCGGCTACTGGTGCCACGATGGCATCTGCCTTGGCGTGCTTGAACTCTGCAAGCTGTGCAGGAGTAAGGGTTGTACCGAGCTTGGCATCCTTTGCCTTCTGAAGGTCGGCCAGGAAGTTCTTCTTTGCCTGTCCGCTCTTGTAGTTGCGATACTGCTCTGGGTGCATAGCGAGCTCGAAGAGTTCCTCGTCGTCCTGACCGTAATCCCAACCGTTCTCGTCCATCTCCTTCTTGAAGTCGTCGAGGGCGTTGGTGAGCAATGTGTGTGCATCAACATCTGTAAACTCGCGGCCCTGCTTCTTGGCGAGCTCTACGAGTTCTGGGTCGATAGTTCCAGGAATCTTACCGCTCTTACCGAGAATCATACCCCACATAGAGTCGTCCATCATTACGAAGCGACCCTTGCCCTGCTCCATGGTGAGGAGATTCATCAGTGAGATGTTCTTTACATACTGGCTGAATGGGGTTACCAATGGAGGATAACCTACGCGTGGCCATACATACTCTACCTCGTCGAAGAGCTTGATGAGCAAGTCGTCCATAGACAACTCTTCCTCACCCTTCTTCTTGCGGATATTGTTGATGGTCTGACGCATACCGCCGAGGTCTGCCATCATAGAACCCATCATACCGCCTGGGAGACCGCAACCGAGCAACAATGAAGACATGATCTTGTTACCTGGGTTGATGAAGTAGCCGAGCCACTCGTCGATGAACTCCTGAGTCATAGCACGAGCCTTCATATAAGCGCTCATGTTGATTTCAGGCACCTCGAAGCCCTCGTTCTTCAGCATGCTGATAACTGAGATTACGTCTGGGTGAACCTTACCCCATGACAATGGCTCGATGGCTGTATCGATGATGTCGGCACCATTGTTGCAGACCTCGAGGATAGAAGCCATAGAGAGACCAGGACCTGAGTGGCCGTGATACTGGATGATGATCTCAGGATACTTGTCCTTAATCATCTTGGTGAGTTTGCCGAGGAATGCTGGCTGGCCGATACCTGCCATATCCTTCAAACAGATTTCCTCTGCACCGGCAGCGATGAGCTGGTCGGCGATGTTCATGTAATATTCCAGGGTATGAACAGGAGAGTTGGTGATACAGAGTGCACACTGTGGAGTCATGCCACCCTCCTTAGCCCACTTGATAGAAGGAATGATGTTGCGCACATCGTTCAGTCCGTCGAAGATACGTGTGATGTTGGTACCCTGCTTAGCCTTTACCTTATACATAAGGGCGCGCACGTCGTCAGGCACAGGATACATACGAAGAGCGTTCAATCCGCGGTCGAGCATGTGAGTCTTGATACCCACCTCGTTGAAAGGTTTGCAGAATGCGCGTACGGCATCGTTAGGGTTTTCACCTGCCAGGAGGTTAACCTGTTCAAAGGCACCGCCGTTAGTCTCTACACGGCTAAAGCATCCCATTTCGATGATAACTGGGGCAATTTTAGCCAACTGATCCTTGCGTGGCTGGAACTTACCAGAGCTCTGCCACATGTCTCGATAAACGAGACTGAACTGAATTTTCTTCTTCATTATTATTGTTCTTTTTCTTTATATTCGATGTATGAATTTAATTCCAAGGTGCAAAATTAGACAAAAAAATCGAGAAATCGTCCTATTCGCCTCTTTTTTTATATTTATTATGTTATTTACTTCAATATTTCCTTCTTCATCTTGCTGTTCAGCTTCTCGGCTGCAGCATGGGCCTTGGCGTTGGCCTTCATCGCATTGAGCGAGCGGTGGAAACCCTGGATGCAGCCCTCACGATCAGAGAGAGCCAGACTGTCGCCCTTCATATATACAAAGGTGAAGGTATCGCGCTTCGTCTTCTCATTGAGCACCACGCCATCCAGCTCGCGGTGGCCCTGCACCAGAATCAGTTTGCCGTTATAGGCATGCCATTCCGTATACTGAGGCACATCAGGATATTCTACCGGACTGTCGTCATCCACATCTTTGTTTATCATCACCCTGCCCACGGCCATCGCCTCGCTCATGCGCTTCAGGGTGAAGCCATACTGGCGCGGCACCATATAGGTTTCTACGATGCTGTCAGGCATGTTGGCAAGGATTCTCGCCTGCTGGCGCTTGCTCAGATGCGATACATCGCGCAGCTTCGGCATCACCGGATAGGTCCAGGTGGCCTTCAGCTGGTCCAGGTCTATCACCATGTCGGCACGGTTCTTCTCATCCTTCTCCTCGCATGGCATCACGCAAACCCAGTCGCCCACCTCTATATCTCCAAACACCTGATGGTTGCGAGTGGCATCCAGAATGTTGTATCTCACGGGGTCACCGCCTCCGTTGGGCAGCAGCACCAGCGCGGTATCCGAGCAGCCCAGGCAGGCAAGTCCGTAGATAGCCCTGTCGCCCTTAGCCGGTTTCGAGAGGCTGATGGCGAGTTTCGAATTGTCCATACGTGGTGGTTTCTTTCCCCTGTGACATGCTGCGAGGGTTGTGGCGGCTAGCGCCAGTGTGAGTATTGTCTTGACTTTCATCTTTCTATTCATTATTTCAGATGCAAAACTACAACTATTTTTTGGAAGCACCAAATATTGAATCGTAAAATAATTAAAAAAATAGGTGATATATTTTGTAGTGTCTCGATTTTGCATTACCTTTGCAACCGTTTTTTGGGATCAACATCCCCCTCGTCCTGCCACACACGCCGGATGATGAAAAGAAATAGGACCAACTCAAGAATTATATGCAACAAGAGAATATGACAGACAAGACAAATACACACGCTCTCCCGGCATGGACCGAGGTAGAGTATACCGCATTATGCAAAAACCCGTACCTGTTAACCCCATTCTTCATCCCTAAGGAGGCGAAGTGCTTCACGTGCCGCGAAGATGGCACGAGGGAAGAAGAAAGAATGGTTTTCCTCGTTTTCAAATCTACTGCAGCCCCTGCTGATGCCGAATGGGAAGATGATCCTGTTCCGGGCGAGATGTGGGTGCGAGCGCTGGGCGATGACGATGAGGAGATTGAGCCTGCCAAGGTGATTTACCTGGGTCAGGACATCGAGGATTTCATCCGTGTAGCCGCTGAGGACGACCAGACCATCACCTTCGATTTCTGGTGGCGCCACGGCGAGGTGAAGGTGGAGAAGGCTGAGAAGACGGATGACGGATTCGTATGCCGCAAGGATGATTTCGGCGATGACGGACTGGCTGTTACCCTGATTCCTGAGGACGGCGGCAATCCGGTTGTCCTCCGTCTTCAGATTCCTTACATCGGTTTCTCGCTCTACGATGCCGAGGGCAACAAGGTGCATGGCGAGCTGAGCATTCCGCAGGATAAGGTGGATGACTACACCTACGAATTTGTGGGCGATGACAACAACGACCGTTTCACCCTTCAGCTCGACAGCAACAGGCTGGTTTACATGTGTGTATTGCGCCATGAGGACCATCAGCTGGTGGTTCGCAACCAGCGCGACCGTCTTTCGGTAGTAGATCAGATTCCTACCGAGGGCAAGCTTTCTGAGTTGCTCATGAACACGAATTCTGCGCTCATCAAGAATAGGAATCACCGTTGGCGCATTCAGATTGAGGGCACCACGCTGTCTCACGAGGTTGAGTTGAATGTAGATGCGGCATCTCTGGTAGCATTTGCTGAGGAGCAGATGCAGAAGGGCATGGAGATTGACGAGCTGGGGCAGCATCTGATGGCATTGGAACAGAAGTATCATTTCCAGTGGTTCTGGCTGAGTGAGGACGACTGGAGTCATGACAATCCAGTGTTCGACATGTTCATGAAGCAACTTTGTGCCTTTTCGTATGTCAGTCAGAATCCTGTTCAGGCAGATGCGTTGATGGCAAGGAACTACAAGCGTAAGATTCGCCGTTACAGCAGTATGCTGAAGGCTCACAAGCGTGGTGAGTTGAATCTTTTTGAGGAGAGTGATGAGGTGCGAGCCGAGTATCTCCGCATCTTCCAGGGTTTCCATCAGCCTTTCGTAGAGGCTTTTGAGAAGGAGGAAGAGGAATAATCTTTTAAGTTTTATCCCTCACATCCCTCATTTTTTCTCTTTTCAAAATATTAATCACCTGATAATAAGAGAATTATCTATTTAGGAAAGCGTGATGGATGGACAAAATGTTTACAATATCCATCACGCTATCCATCACTAATAGCCTTCATCTATCACGTTTTTCAGCTTATCTTCTTGCAAAAAGCAAGAAGATCTTTGCAGAATATGGTTATGGGACCTGGCGAAAACGGACCACACGTTGTGCTGCGCTGGCTCACGGATATTACTGCATCGGGGTACGGATATTACTGCGTCGGGTTACAGATATTACTGCGTCGGGATACAGATATTACTGCGTCGGGATACAGATATTACTGCGTCGGGGTACGGATATTACTGCGTCGGCTAACGCAGACGTATCCGTAGGCTTATTGAGACGGCTGAATCAGCTAACTGAGACGGCTGAATTCGCTGACAGAACTACTTGAATTAGCTAACTGAACTACTTGAACAGCCCGACCGGGATAAAAACAAAGCGGGCGGACCTCTTTTCAAGAAGAAGGCCGCCCTGTTTCCTAATTAAACTTTGTTGCATTAAAGAAATGCAATGCTTGAGCAAAAATATTTTTATTTCTCTATCAGTCCCTCTACATACTTGCAGAGGATACCGATGCCCTTGAGGTTTTCGCCACCCTGAGGAATGATGATGTCAGCATAGCGCTTGGTCGGTTCGATAAACTGCTCGTGCATCGGCTTCAGGACCTTGAGGTATCGGTCTACCACCATCGATACGGTGCGACCCCTGTCGATGGTATCACGCTGAATGTTGCGTATCAGGCGCTCATCAGCATCGGTATCCACGAACACCTTCAGGTCCATCAGGTCTCTCAACTTCTTGTCCACCAGCGTCATGATGCCTTCGATAATCACAACCGGCTTGGGGTCAACGTGAATCGTTTCCGGTTCACGGTTGCATTTGATATAACTATAGGTGGGTTGCTCTATCGCCTTGCCAGCACGCAGATCAGCGAGCTGCTGGTGCAAAAGCTTCCAATCGAATGCCGACGGGTGGTCGAAGTTGATCCGATGACGTTCTTCCTCGGTCATCTGCGAGGTATCGTTATAATATGAATCGAGGGGCACCACAGCCACATAATGAGGCGGCAGCACTTCTACGAGTTTCTTCACCACAGTAGTCTTGCCGGAGCCTGTGCCTCCCGCAATGCCAATAACGGTCACTTTATCTTTCATATTCTTTCTATAAGATTTCATCAAACATCTTGCGGTAGAATTCAGCCTTCTTCTCCACTGCCATAGGATAGGCACGGGAACTGGATGGCATGCGGTACAGACGGAGTCTGCGGCCCTCGAACTGGAATTCTGCATAGCCTCCCATCTCAGGCTTTTCCTTGATGCCGAAGTGTTCTGAAAATACCTTCGTGGCAAGCTGGCCGGCTGTAAGCACCGCCCTGCAATGGGGCAGCTGGCGGAGCATGCCGTCGAGATCGGCGGGCTGCACGATCAGCAGGTCCTTGTCGGATGCCGTATTCTTGGTGCGTATCACCTGCTGTGCGGTATCATAGATGGCGACGCCCTTCTCCCTGAGAAATTCCTTAATAGCATAGAGGCGGTAGGTCTTCTTCTCTACATCCACGAAATGGAACTTATCCTGGAAGTAGATAATCCCGAATATCCTCCACATATCATTCTGGAAGTTGGGATAATACCAGGGCATGCACCACCGCTTCGCTGCAGGCGGAAACGTGCCGAGCATCAGCAGCCGCGCATTCTCGGGCAGCCACGGCTCAAAAGGATGATTCTCTACCATTTTCTACTTTTTTCCTTCACCAGGTACATCACTACCGGCAGGTGATCGCTGTAGCCGTTAAGCCATCTGCCGCCTGCCTTGGTACGCAAAGGAGCACCCTTGTACTGACCTTCCTGCTGGATGAGGTAATCGCGGCGGAAGATGTGGTTCTTCCAGAACTTCAGAGAACTGTAGTCCTTGTTCTTACTATCCCTGTTCAGGAGATTAGGCGTGATGACAATCTGGTCGAAGAGATTCCATGAACCGCTGTAGAACAGGGTTCCCTTGCCCTCCTTGGCCAGGATGTTATACCATGGGTTATACATTTCATCGGCACCCACCTCGCTGATTTCAGCCTTCGCCTTCAGCACCTTATGCATGCTGGCGTTGGTAGGATCATCGTTCATATCACCCATCACGAACACCTTCATCTCAGGGTTCAGACGGAGCAAACTGTCTTTTACCACCTTAGCCTGGCGCGCTCCGCTCTCGCGATAGAACGAACCAGAGAAACGGCTTGGCCAGTGGCATACGATAACCGCCACATCCTCGCCCGCCAACTCACCACGTACGGTGAGGAAACCACGGGTCTTGTAGGCAGAATCCTTGGCAAGTTCCTGTACGTAAGGCACCAATCGGGTATTCTTCACCGTGAAGAGTGCCGGATTATAGAGCAGCGCACAATCGATGCCTCGCTTATCGGGACCCTCGATATGGCAGAACTGCATGTTTCTTGCCTTGAGAGGCGGCTGCGCGGTGAGATCTTTCAGCACGTTGGCATTCTCAACCTCAGCCAGACCAATGAAGGCACAACCCACGTTAGGCAGCACATCGGTACCCATGTCGGCAAGTGCACGCGACATATTCTTGAGTTTATTGGTATATTTCATACCATTCCATCCCTTAGCAGGGAGATACTCATAATCATTCTTACCGGCATCATGGCAGGTATCGAAGAGGTTCTCCTGGTTATAGAAACCCACAGCATACACCTGATACTGCTTGTTACCGGAAGTCTGCGACTTCTTTTTCTGTGCCGTAGCGCCCAACCCAATCATGAGGAGGGCAGCCAGCAAGAGCAAATGTTTTCTCATACTAATATTAAATATTAATGTATACCTAATTATATATGTTCACCTTAACGCGGTGAGGTAACAGGCAGCAAAGATACCTAAAAAACCGGAAATATCTCCATAAAAACGAATATTTTTTCAGTTTTCATACATTTTTAACATAAATAAATTCATTTTTCAAAAAATTTTTTGTTACTTTGCAGCATTAAACACATTGAATCGGAACAGAAGACACAAGACCAGGGACACGGTAAGTCCCCTTATCGCCCAAACAAGACCTAGCGGGACATATATCATCACTGCTCAAAGAGACTACTGTTGCCGGTTTATTAATACTTAATACATATAAACTATGCAGAAGAAAGTAAACTTAGCAATGTTAGCACTCTTCTCATGTTCATTGGCTATGGCTCAGAACGAAAAGACTGACCAGAACATAGCACAGGGACTTGACGAGAATGCTTTCACCTTCTCCGAGGCACAGTTGGGCGAGGACGATGACATGTCATCCAATGTCACCATCCTCAATTCTACCAGCAACGTATACGCGAGCCAGGCAGGTTACCTGTTCTCGCCAGCACGTTTCCGCTATCGTGCCTTCAACCAGAAGTACAACGATGTCTATATCAACGGTGCTTCCATGAACGATATGGAGACCGGACAGTTCCGTTTCTCCAACATCGGCGGTTTAAACCGATTCTCCAGAAACGTAGACTTTGCCCTGCCTTTCGAAGCCAACGGCTATTCGATGACCGGCATGGCAGGCTCCAACAACTATGATTTCCGTGCCGGAAGCATGCAGGAAGGACAGTATGCCAGCGTAGGTGTTGCCAACCGCAACTATACCCTGCGCGGACTCTACTCCTACTCCAGCGGCTTCAACGAGAAGGGATGGGCAATAACAGCCGGTCTCACCTACCGTTGGGCTAACCAGGGATACGTAGAGGGAACCTTCTACAACGCCCTCTCCTATTTCTTCGGTGTACAGAAGAAGTGGATGAACGGCCACTCGCTGAGCTTCTCCACATGGGGTAACCCGACAGAAAGAAGTACCCAGGGAGCATCTACCGACGAGGCTTACTGGCTGGCAAACGACTACCAGTATAACCCATACTGGGGATACCAGAACGGACACAAGAGAAACTCACGCGTAGTGAACGACTTTGCCCCTTCGGCTATCGCTACATGGGACTGGGAAATCAACGACCAGATGAAGCTCACCACATCGGTGTTCGGAAAATACTCTATGTACAAGAGCACCAAGCTCAACTACAACAACGCAGAGAATCCACAGCCAGACTACTGGAAGAACATGCCATCAGCCAACTACTATGTATGGGGCGACTACAAGAACGGCAACAACATGTATACCTGGGAAAACTGGAACAACGCCGTAAACTACTGGCAGGCAAGCAAACAGAACCGACAGATTAACTGGAACCGCCTGTACTATGCCAACCAGCAGGCAGCCAAGAACGGACAGGATCTGCTATACTATGTTCAGGCTAAGCACAACGACAACCTGACCCTGAGCCTGTCATCCGTTCTGAACACCAAGCTGACCAAGAAATCGAACCTGGCTACGGGTATCATGCTCGGAAAGAGTACCAACCAGCACTATCAGACACTGGAAGACATGCTGGGCGGTGCCATCTTCCACAACATCAACACATATGCCCTGGGAGATTATCCTAAGACCGACCCACGTGTGCAGTACGATCTGAACACAGCCGGTCCTAACAACACAGGCAAGCTGGTTTACGAGGGCGACAAGTTCGGTTACGACTATCGCATCGACGTGAACAAAGCAAACGCATGGAGCACCTATACAGCCGAATTCTACAACATGAAGGCGATGCTGAGCGGACGTATCGGATATACCGGAATGAACCGCCGAGGCTACATGCGCAACGGTATGGCACCGAACAACAGCCAGGGCAAGAGCGGCACAGCCAACTTCCTGGACGGTGGCGTAAAGGGAAGTCTGAACGTGGATATGGGCAGAGGTCATGCCTTCAGCATAGGAGCCGGATACGAGCTGCGTGCACCGATGGCAAACACAGCCTTCATCTCGCCTGAAATCAGCAACGACTTCGTGACTAACCTCAAGAACGAGCGCATCTTCAGCTCTGAATTCAGTTACCTGTATCGCAACGCATGGCTGAGTGCCAACGTGAGCGGATACTACAGCCGACTGGAGAACGTTACGGAATGGCAGAACTTCTACAACGATGATGAGAACTCATTCACCTACGTGAGCATGACCGGACTGAAGAAGGAATACTATGGTGTAGAGGTGGGCGCTAAGATCAAGCTCACATCATGGCTCGACCTGAAGACCCTGGGCGCTATGAGCGAGGCGAAGAACATCAACAATGTAAACGCCGTATACATGCTCTCAAAGAGTGCTGAGGTTTACCAGGACAAGGCTTACGTGATGAATATGCGCGAGAGTGGCACACCGCTCACAGTGGGAAGCATCGGTCTCGATGCCCATGTAAACGGATGGTTCGTCAACCTCAATGCCAACTATTACGACCGCATCTACCTCTCTTATTCTCCAAGCTACAGATATGAGAAGGTGCTGACCAACCGCCAGGCTGCCCACAAGGCATTCCCTGAAATCTTTGCTCCTACTACACTCGACGGTATGAGCTGGACTGAGGATGCTGTAGCCCAGGAGAAGGGTCACGGAGGATGGATGGTTGACCTGAGCATAGGCAAGAGCGTGAGACTGAAGAAGGGTTCTCTCAACTTCAACCTCATGATTACCAACCTGCTGAACAACCAGACCATCGTAACAGGCGGATATGAGCAGAACTCACGTTCAAGCTATACAGTGGATGCTAACGGCAACGTGAAGAATCCACGCCTCTACCAGTTCTCCAAGAATCCTAAGAAGTATTACACCTGGGGTACCAACGGCATGTTCCAGGTATCTTACAGATTCTAAAGAGCAGTTTCTCTTTAACATAAAGAACAGGGAGCAATCCCGTTTCTCTATAACAATAAAAAGAAAGAACAATGAAAAAGATAAAATTCATAGCATTGGCATTCCTGGCACTGACTCTGGGGTCGTGTATGGGCGACGGTTATGCTGACCCAGACCTGACCGAGAAGGTGCCTGCATCTCCATGGGGCAACAACAGCCTGAGGGAGAAGAATGTGATCAGCATAGCAGATTTGAAGACCCAGTTTGCTACGATTATCAACAGCGACAATGGCTACAAGCTGATTGAGAAGGACATGATGATCAAGGCGGTAGTGACGGGCAATGATGTCAGTGGCAATATCTACAACCAGGTGAGCGTACAGGATGCATCCGGCGCAATCATCATTGCCATCAACGGAAGTGGCCTCTCAGGTTATCTTCCTGTTGGTCAGGAGATTCTCGTAAACCTGAAGGGTCTCTATATCGGAAGTTACAAGAAGTTGCCTCAGATTGGCGGTGTGAATACCAAGCTCTCAGATGGAAGCCTGGGTATAGGAAAGATAGAGCGTGCCATCTGGAACGAGCACTTCAAGATTCTGAACCCTGGCGAGGCGGATGCAAGCACGGTAGTGCCAGAGGAGTTTGACCTGACAAAGCTTACTGATGCAGCCTATATGGAGGCTAACGTGGGCAAGCTGATGACCCTGAAGAAGGTGAAGTTTGCTTCAGCCAACGGTACAAACGTATGGGCGCCAGATGATACCAATACGAGTCTGGAACTGATTGATGCCGAAACGGGCAAGAGAATCAACAAAAACAACCTGGTAGTGCGCAACTCGGGTTATTCTAAGTTTGCCAACGAGGTGGTTCCACAGGGCGTATTCGATATCACCGGTATCTTCACCCGATTCGGCAACACCTGGCAGATTGTACTTCGCAACACGGATGATCTGAAGGCATCAGAAACAGGCGGTACATTGGAGAAGCCTTATACCGTGGCTCAGGCACTGGAGAAGATCAATGCCGGTACAGCAGGCGATGCTAAGGTTTATGCTACCGGTATCATCGTAAAGGTGAAAGATGTAAATACTGGCACGTATGGTAACGCTACATTCGTTATCTCTGACGACGGTAAGGATACAGAAGGCAAGACGCTCGAGGTATTCCGTTGCTTAAACATCGATGGTGCAAAGTGGACAGAGGAAACCAAGGGTATCCTTGTACCAGGCAAGAAGGTGGTTGTATCAGGCACCCTGCTTGATTATAACGGCACCAAAGAGATTAAGGGTGGCAATCTCATCTCTATCAAGTAATTACTGATTATCAAAATAGTAACAATATTTAAAAAGACAATAATATGAAAAAGTATATATTTTCAGTTTTGATGGCGGCGATGGCTGCCTTCACATTCATTAGCTGTGAGGACGTACCAGAGCCTTATACACTGCCTACTCAGCCTGGTGCTCCAACCACTCCTGAGGTGGCAACACAGGGTACAGAAGCCAGCCCTTATACTGTGACTGACGCTAAGACAGTTAAGACAGGCACCGGCAAATATATTAAGGGTTACATTGTAGGTTATGTACCAGACAAGGCACTCAATGAGGCTATCTTCGGTGATGCATCAAGTGCAGAGACAGCTCCAACAAACATTCTCCTCGCTGCCAAGGCTGACGAGAAAGAGGTTACCAACTGTATGCCTATCCAGTTACCTGCAGGCGATCTTCGCACAGCTCTCAACCTGAAGGATAACTCAGGTAATCTGAAGAAAGAACTCATCATCTGCGGTAATATCGAAAATTATTTCGGAGTTCCCGGTCTGAAGTCAGCAACATACGCTAAGATTGACGGTAAGGAGATTGGTAAGAAGCCAGGAGATACTACCCCAGGTTCAGATTTGAAGGGAGAAGCTAAGGGAGATGGTTCTGAGGCAAACCCATTCAACAGTGTAGCTGCCCAGAAATATACCGCAGCCCTGGAGGCTGGTAAGGTTACCGACAAGGAGTTCTACATCAAGGGTAAGGTACAGAGCATCAAGGAGCAGTTCTCTACACCCTACGGCAACGGATCATTCTATATTGCCGATGATGCCAACAGCACCCAGTTCTACATCTACCGCATCTACTACTTCGGTGGCGAGAAGTGGAAGGAAGGCGACATGACACTGAAGGAAGGCGACGAGATTGTGGTTTGCGCTAAGCTCATCAACTACATGGGCAACACCCCAGAGACCAACCAGGGCGGTAAACTCATTTCTGTAAACGGCAAGACCAGCGGCGAGGGCGGCGGCACCGTAACTCCAGGCCCAACCCCAGATCCAACACCAGGCGAGGTAGCAACAGGCGAGAATGGCGGCTTCGAGAACTGGACTGATGGTAAACCAACCAACTGGAAAACAGCTTCTACAGCAGGTAATGCCACCCTTTCTCAGAGCGAAGACGCTCATAGCGGCAAGTACTCAGTAAAGGTTAAGGGTGTGAGTGGTAAAAACATGCGCTTAGGATATAAAGAAATAACTCTCAAGGCTGGCGAATACAAAGTTAAGTTCTATGTAAAAGCAGCAACTGAAAATGGCGCATCTATTTGTCCAGGTATAGTTCCTGTTACAGATGGAAAAGTAGGTAAATATATTTATGGTAATTACGTTAATGAACTCAAGAATACAGAGTGGAAACTAGTAGAGCAAACACTCAAAGCTGCTGAGGATGGCACTTATTGCTTCGTAATTATGAATTCAGGCAAACCAGGTGGTGATATTCTCATTGATGATTTTACAGTAACATTTGGCAGCACAACGATTATCAAGTAATTCCCTGACCAGATATTATGTATTAGAAAAAATACTGATCCCCATCGTCCTCTACACAAACAGAGGCGATGGGGATTTCTTTTCATCCATTAAAAACATAGGTGTCAGGAG